>Ga0315336_1000455_pt1 | contig 114237 bp, 97 predicted proteins | sample ASW5metaG_FD_204512 | JGI IMG/M metagenome (GOLD analysis project Ga0315336, IMG submission 204512) | Ammonia-oxidizing marine archaeal communities from Monterey Bay, California, United States - ASW #5 | ecosystem: Environmental > Aquatic > Marine > Intertidal zone | place: USA: California... | reverse complement strand
CACGCGCGTCCCCTCTCTTGGTGTGTCCATTCGGGGAGGCGTCTTCGCCACAGGGGTTAATGACAAAGGGGGCTGCGCCCCCTTCGCGGTCGGCAGTGCTTCGCACCGCCGCCGCTACAACCCCCCAGGGGACGCACGCGCGTCCCCTCTCTTGGTGTGTCCACCGGACACACCAAGATTCACCCCAGCGGGTCGCGCCTGGGGCGCTCCAGCGGCTCGCCTACTCCACCTTCACCCGCATCAGCATGGCGCCGCCCGCGACGAAAAGTACTGAGATCGACAGGATGGAGAGTCTGGGGCTGCCGGTGAGCCAGGCGACCCAGCCCATGAGGGCGGGGCCGAGGATGGCGGCGAACTTGCCGAGCATGTTGTAGAAGCCGAAGAACTCCGCCGCTTCGTCCTTCGGGATGAGCCGGCCGTAGAGCGCGCGGCTGAGGGCTTGGACGCCGCCCTGGACGAGCCCGATGATGACCGCCAGTGCGTAGAACTCGGCGACCGAGTCCATGAAGTAGCCGAGCACCGTTACGCCGATGTAGACGGCGATGCCGATCAGGATGCCGCGCTTGCTGCCGATGCGCTCGCCCACGCGCCCGAAGACGATCGCAGCGGGGAAGCCGACGAACTGGGTGATCAGCAGCGCAACGATCAGGCTCGACGACGCGAACCCGAGCGACAGGCCGTAGTCGACCGCCATGCGCACGATCGTGTCGACGCCGTCGATGTACAGCCAGTAGGCGAACAGAAACATCCACACCGCGGGCATCGTGCGGATGCGCCGGAAGGTCTTCGCAAGCTGCTGGGCGCCCGTGCGCACCGCACCGACCACCCCGATGCCCCCCGCCCGCGGCTCCGGCACGCGTAGCATCAGCGGCACCGTGAACACCGCCCACCACACCGCCACCAGCAGAAACGACACACGCACGGCCACGCCCGCGTCGGCGAGGCCGAAGAGCGCTGGCTTCAGGGTCATCGCCACGTTGAGCGCAAACAGGATGCCGCCGCCGAGGTAGCCCAGGCCGTAGCCGAGCGCCGAGACGCGGTCGCTGTCCTCGTCGCTTGCCACCGATAGCATCAGGCTGTCGTAGAACACGATGCTGCCGGAGAACCCGATGGTCGCCGCCACGTAGAGCGCCACCGCCGTCGCCCAGTCGCCCTTGGCGACGAAGTACAGCCCAGCGGTCATCACGACGCCGAGGGCCGCGAAGCTGCCGAGGAAGCGCTTCTTGCCGCCCGCACGGTCCGCGATCGCGCCGAGCAGCGGTGCCGAGAGCGCCACCACGATGCTGGCGACCGAGTTGGCGAGGCCGAGCTTGAGCGTGCTCTCGCCGGGGTCCGCGCCCGCGCTCCAGTACTGCTTGAAGAAGATCGGGAAGAAGCCCGCCATCACCGTGGTCGCGAACGCGGAGTTGCCCCAGTCGTAGAGCGCCCAAGCGATCACGGAGCGTCGGTCGCTCGCCCCTGCGCCGGCAGCGTCTTCCACCGCGTCAGCCATGGCGCGATCAGATCACAGGGGTCGGTCGGCGACAAGCCGCTACGCGTCGAGCAGCCGCGCGAAGCACAGCACGTAGCCATCGGGATCGGCCACCTCGAACTTGCGGATGCCGTAGCCCGTGTCCTCGAGCGGCCCGCAGGCAGCTCCGCGCGCAGACAGCTCAGCGTGCAGCGCGTCCGGGTCGGGACAATATACGTAGGCATCCCACAGCGCATCGGCCTGCTGAACCGCGTTCGGCGTCGGGGTCACGCCCGGGTCGGCAGCGCGTAGCATGACCGCAACGCCATCCCGTACGAAGCGCCCGTAGAACGGCTGGCTCGCGGGCGTCGCGTAGGACACCTCGAAGCCGAGCTGCTCGGTGTAGAAGCGCGCCGTCGCGGCGAAGTCCGACACGATGAAGTAGGGCGTCGCCGCCGCCATCTCGCCCCTTGCCTTCGACATCCGCACCCTCCCGCTGCGCGTCACGGTAGCCACGGGGAGAGACGGCGGCAAGGCCGCGTTGTGCTGCCACGGCGCGGAGGTAGAGTGCGCCCGAGCCCATGGCGACGGACAGCAGCCTCGCGGAGCGCCACACCGTCGTGCGCTATGACCGGCCCGGCTCGGGGCTGAGCGATCGAGAGCGGAGCCGCGTCGACCTCGAGGGCGAGGTCGAGACCCTGGGCGCCCTGATCGATCACCTGGGCGAGCCTCAGGTCGAGCGCTGAGGTCCGCGACCGCGTCGGTGGCCGGCGCCCCGACGTGCTCTACACCGACGTGCCGGGCAGCCGGCCTAGAGCACGACCAGCGGCGGGCAGCCCAGCTTCGTCTGCACGGTCCCGCCCTTGCCGAGCTCCGCGCACGTCGCCGGGCAGGTCTCGATGTGGTGGGGCTGGTCCGGGTCGTCGAGGTACCAGCCGCCGACGCTCGCGTCGCAGCTGGCCTCGCCGTCGACCTTCGGCAGCGACTGACCGTTGTGTTGGAAGTCGACCAGGCTCGGGTCGTTCACGTCCGGGTACTCCGGCGGCAGCGCGTAGGTGCACGGCAGCCGGTCGATCTCGAGGTTGCGGATGCGCGCCATCTCCTCCGACAGCTTGCCGGGCATGGCCAGGTCGATGCGCAGCGCCCGCTCGGTCCCGCCGGCCTCGGCGATGGGGTCGAGCTCGGCGAACTCGTCGTCGTCCTCCTCGAGCGTTCCGATCACGTAGCTCGTCACCGAGGGCCAGCCAGCGTAGCCGTCCTTTGCGACGGCCGCCGTCGACTGCGTCGTGTTGTCCGGGCAGTCCCCCACGTCCGGCGCGCCGTCGGTGATCACCACGACCACCACGCGCCCGGTGTAGTCCGGCTCCGCGTAGCGCTGGTTGGCGTAGAGGATCGCTCCCTCGAGCGCCGGGCGCGTGCCCGTCTCGCCGTCGGGCTCGGTGCGGTCGAGGCTGTCTCCAATCGGCTGCGCGTTGTCGGGTAGGATCGCGCTCGGCACATCCGGCACCGCGTAGTCGGCGGGGTCGCACTCCTCGTCGGCGCTGAAGTAGCGCAGCGCCACGTGCAGCCCACCGGACGCCGGGTCATTGACGAAGTCCTTCATCTCGGCCACCGCGGCCTCCCACGCCTCGCCGATCATCGACGACGACTTGTCGAACACCACGAAGATCTCGACGTAGTCGCGCTCGAAGGCGGTGAAGGTGTCGCCACCGCAGTCGTCGATCACGCCGTTGCCGTTGCCGGTGCCGTTGCCGGTGCCGGTGCCGCCACCGGCGCCGCCGGAGCCATCGCCGCCGTTCAGCGAGCTGTCGCCATCGCCCCCGCTGCGGTCGGGGTACGCGTCCTCGGAGCACGCACACATCGCGAGGCAGGACAGCAGGACGAGGACGGGGTGCGGCGGGCCGTGGCGGGACACATCACCACTATGGAGGCCGCGTCCAAAGGGGTCAACGATAAATGACGCATCTGTCATTTATTGACCTCCCGAGCTCACTTGGACTTTGCGCGCTTGTTCGGCTCCAGGTAGCCGCAGATCAGGTCGGACGCCATGCGCGTGGGTTGCTCGATGTCCTTGTCCTCGCGGCGGATGAGCCGCACCGCGATCTCCCACGTGATCCCGCTGATGACCGCGGCCATGTACTCGGCGTCGGTGTCGGCGGGCAGGTCGCGCGTGTCGATCAGCGACTGCAGCCACTCCTGCGTCAGGCGGTTGCTCGTCATGAGCTCCGGGTCCTCGAAGAAGCCACCGAGTACGCCCGAGTTGCGGCGCAGCATCTCGAACATCGGGATGTCCTCGACGACGAACGTGAAGTACGCGCGGAAGCCCGCCTCGATCGTCTCGCGCACGTCCCTGTTGCGCTGTGGGAAGCGTTTGCGCACCTCGCGGCGACGTTCCTCGAGGTCGTAGATCAGCGCCCGGAAGATGGCGTCCTTGTCGACGAAGTAGTTGTAGAACGTGCCGGCGGCGAGGCTCGTGCGCCGGACGATGTCGCGCACCCCCGCGCCCTCGTAGCCGAGCTCGGTGAAGACCTCCCTGGCCGCTTTCAGGATCTCGGCGCGGTTCTCCGCCTTGTTGCGCTCGCGCTTGCCGCCCGAGGTTGCATCCGTTGTCTCCACCTTGCCTCCAACCTTTCGATTCCCGCCGTGGGTGTCGGCGATGTCAGCACTCGGCTGATTGTGGGCCCGCACACGCGCGCGGGCAGCTCGAAGATGCCACAGGGAGCACCCCATCCGCCTGCTCGTTCGGTGCATATTGACACGATCGTCAGCTTTGGTGTCATAATACTGACGTACCTGTCATTTTTTGATGGCGGAATTTATGGGAGTTCTGGCATGGCCCTGGCGACAAGTGGAGTTCGATGGCAACGACTGGCGGGGGCTGCGCTGTGCGCGCTCGCGGTGTCCGGCTGCAGCGAGGAGGAGATGCTGCGCGGTGGCGCAGGCGGTGGCGCAGGCGGTGGACAGGGCGCCGGGCAAGACGGCGCAGCGGGCGCGGGCACGGGTGTGGGGATACCGGTCGGGGGCGCCAGCGGCGGCGCACCCTGCGGCGGCAGCGACTACCGGGCCCAGGGGGCGGGGCTGGAGATCCTCGTGCTCTTCGACAAGTCCGGCTCGATGGTCTCGCCCGCGTGCACCAACCGCGACAGCGGCTGCAGCTGCAACAAGGGAAGCGGCATCTGGGCCGAGGCGGTCAGCCAGATGCAGGCGTTCATGGACTCCACCGCGGGCGAGCAGGACGTGAGCCTCGCGCTCAAGCTCTTCAGCCCGCTGGCACCGGACAGCGCGGAGGACGAGATCGCGGGCAGCTTCGGCGACACCTGCAGTCCGGCCTTCTACAGCCAGCCGGACGTGCCGATGGGCCCGGCGATGACGACCGCGCCGGTGATCAGCTCGACGCTCGACCAGGCCTGCCCCAACGGCGACACGGCGACGAAGGCCGTCATCGAAGGCGCCATCCAGTACTTCGACCAGCGCACGGCGACCGCCGGCTACAACGCCAAGCCGATCATCCTGCTCGTGACCGACGGCGAGCCGGACGACGGCGACTGCCCGGAGGCCTACGGCAACACGCTTCGCGGCGCGAGCGACATGGCGGCGACAGCGGCCGCGGCCGGCTACCCGGTCTACGTCGTTGCGATGGGCGACGAGCTGCAGGAGCTCGACCAGATCGCGAGCGGCGGCGGTACGGACGCGGCCGTCATCGTCAGCGGCGGCGCGCTGCTCGACGCGGTCAACGGCGTGCGCGACGACGAGCTCGCGCAGCTGCCCTGCCAGTACGCGGTGCCCACGCCCAACGATGGCGCGGTCTTCGAGAAGTCGCTGGTCAGCCTGCGCTTCACGCCGAGCGGCGGACAGCTGCTCGAGGTGCCGAAGGTCGGCGGCGCAGGCGGCTGCGACGCGACCGTCGGCGGCTGGCACTACGACGACGAGGCCACACCGAACACGCTGATCGCTTGCCCCACCACCTGCGACGCCCTGCGTGGCGACGGCGGCGGCGAGGTGAAGGTCGTGCTCGGCTGCGCACCGGTCCTGCTCTGATCGCCCCACGGGTACGCGACCCGGCGAACGGCGACTTATTCGCCACTTTTGCCGTCTCGGTGAAGGAATCGGGGCCGACCCGTCTGGATCTCCTTGACACAGGTGTCATCTTTTCGTACACAAAGAATGACGCGGCCGTCATTTTCTGCCGCGGGGTGCAACGGAGGATGGGTGTCATGTCGGATCTTCGTACGTCTCTGGGTGGAATCATCACGTGTGCGCTTTGCCTGGCCCTCGGCTGCACGGCCGACGAGCGCGGCCGCGACGGCATGGGTGCGGCGGGTGGCAGCTACGACAACCCCGGCCTCGGCGGCGCGGGCATCGGCGGTGGCAACAGCACCGACCCCGGCGGCGGCGCGACGAGCACCCCGCAGGAGATCGACCTCGGCAACGGCGACAGCTGCGGCGGCGACGCCTACAACGCCGAGGGCAAGGAGCTGGAGATCTTCGTGCTCTTCGACAACTCGGTCTCGATGGCGCCGGGCTTCTCGTCGGGTGGTTGCTACAGCGGCTACGAGCCCGAGTGCAACGGCGGCGGCGGCGGCGGCGGCACCGGCCAGGGCGGCCTGTGGGAGCCGGCGGTCAGCGAGCTGAAGTCGTTCATCAACGACTCGGGCGCCACCGGCATCGGCGTGGGCCTCAAGTACTTCGGCGCGCAGTGCGACCCGGGCTTCTACGCCAACCCCGACGTGCCGATCGGCAAGCTGCCGACCAACGCCGGCAGCCTCAACAGCAGCCTCGACGGCACCAACCCCGACTCCGAGACCGCCACGCGCCCCGCGCTCGAGGGCGCGATCATGCACGTGCAGCAGCGCCTCGGCACGCCTGACAACAACGCGCGCATCGCCGTGCTGTTGGTCACCGACGGACTGCCGGACGAGGAGGACTGCAGCGACAACTCCACGCGCGACGTTGCGGACGTCGCCGCCGACGGCATGGCGGCCGGCATCCCGACCTACGTGCTGGGCCTCGGCGCGAGCAACCTCGACGACCTGCGGATCATCGCCGAGGCGGGTGGCACGGGCGCGGCCACGCTCGTGGATGTCAACCAGCCCGGCGTGCTGGCGGACGTCATGAACGACGTGCGCAACCAGGAGCTGGCCGCCCTGCCCTGCGACTACGCGATGCCGTCGGAGTACGCGCAGTACGACGACCCCGACCTCGTCAACCTCACCCACAACGGGGCCGCGGTGGGACGCGTGGACAGTCAGGCCGCCTGCGATCCGACCCTGGGCGGCTGGTACTTCGACAACCCCCAGGCGCCGACGCGCATCCATGCGTGCGGGCTGACCTGCGACAACCTGCGCGCCAACAACAGCGGCTCGGTCAACGTGACGCTGGGCTGCCCGGTGGTGGTGATCGCCGTCGAGTGACCTCGTGTGAGTGACGGCAGCGGATGTGCGTTTGCAGAAACACGGTCCGATGCCTCACAATTGGCGGCGCGGCTCGGACAGGAGCCGCGTGGCATACCGCCGCCACCACGAGGAGCCGTACCGATGCACCGATCTCATCCGCTGATCTGCCTACTCACCAGCTGCCTGTTGTGTTTCTTTGGCTGCGCGGTGGGCGAGAAGATGTCGGAGGGGGGAGCGAATGGAACCGGGGGCATCGGTGGCGGCAGTGGCGGCACCGCCGGGGATGGTGATGGCGACGGCACCACCGGCGACGGCGACGGCGACGGCGACGGCGACGGCACCACCGGCGATGGCGACGGCGACGGCGACGGCACCACCGGCGACGGCGATGGCGACGGCGACGGCGACGGCGACGGCGATGGCGACGGCGATGGCGATGGCGATGGCGATGGCGACGGCGGCAGCTGCCCGCCCTCCATGCCCGCCGAGGACAGCCCCTGCTCTACACCCAACCAGATGTGCACCTACGGCGCGGACGAGTGCGACTGCGACGACGCGGACCTGACCTGGATGTGCTGAGCGCAGGAGGCGAGCGCAGCGCTCAGCCGGCGGCGATGCGCTGTCGCAGCGCGGCGAGGGCCTCGTTCTCGTCCCAGAAGATCTCCATGCGCATCCCACGGTTGTGGGTGAGCGCCTGACTCACGCGCGCAAGCCCGTACTGCAGCTTGCTCGCCACCACCATGCCCCTGCGGCCGAAGGCATCGTCGTGTCGCTTGAAGAACTCGCTGACGGCCCGGATCTGCGGCTGGGTCGGGCTGCCCTTCGCCTCGCGGACATCCATCAGGATGGCGAGCCCGTCGGGGATGGCGTCGTCCTCGACGACCCGCCGGAGCACCTCGATGAAGGCCTGGGTGTCGGGGCGGCCGACGATCCGAAACACGATCACGCCATCGACTATCTCGTGGGTCTCCACTGCCCGCAGCATAGCACCGGGCCGGCACGCCTGAAGCGAGCACCCATGGAGATGACTCGGCAGGTGAGGAACCTCACCGGTGCATCACGAGTCAATCGTCGGCGGGGTCGCACCCGTCAACCCGGTCACTCCGCGGCGATGCGCCGACGCAGCGTGTCGAGGGCCTTGCCCTCGTCCCAGAAGATCTCCATGTCCATGCCGCGGTTCTGGCTCAGCGCCTTACCCATGCGCGCAAGCCCGTACTGCAGCTTGCTGGCCACGACCATGCCCTTGGGGCCGAACGCCTGCGAATGGCGGGCGAAGAACTCGCTAACGGCGTGGATGTCCTCCTCGGACGGGCCGCCGTCGGCCCCGTGCACGTCGATCAGCACCGCCAGTCCATCGGGCATGGCGTCATCGGCGGCGATCGCCTGCAGGGTCCCCAGAAACGCGCGCACGTCCGGGCGCCCGACGATCCGAAAGACCAGCACGCCATCCAACAGCTCGTAGTCCACGACCACCAGCGTAGCACCGGCGCTTCAGGGCTCGCAAAAGCCCACCGACCCGAACCGCATGACCCGTGATGCATCTCACCGGCGGGGACCGACTGGGTCGTCCGCGGGTGGCTGCGCCGCGCGCAGCGCGACTAGCTCGGCCCGCGTGCAGCCCGGCAGCGCATCGAGCCCGCGACTCCAGGCGGGCGCGTAGTCGGTGAAGATGTGGCGGTCGGGTCGCATGCCGGCGGCGCCATCGAGCATGCCGAGGGGGATCTCGAACCAGCCCTGTGGAAGCTCCGCCGCCGGCGTGAGTGTGCCGCACACCGAACAGAAGCAGGTGCTGTAGGCAGGCGGCGCCTCGCGCACCGGCATCGCGAAGCGGGTGATCAGCTCGCGCCCGCTCAGCCAGTGGAACTCGTCGCTGCGCACGCCAACGGCAGCCAGGCAGGGGCCGCTCGAGACCCGCCGACAGCGGCCGCAGTGGCACAGCTCGAAGGGGCCAACAAGACGCTCAACCTCGAAGCGCACGCCCCCGCACAGACAGGATCCCTGGATCATCTTCAGCCCTTCGCCAGTTGCCGTACCCACGCTGACAACCGCGTGAGACGCGCCCGCTATTCCCATGAAGCGCACGTCCCCTGGCGAGCCGCACCGTCCTGCGCTAATGACGGGTGTGCGCGAGGTGAGGGGGCAGCTGCAAATGACGGCGTGTCGCGTGGGCCTGCTGGCGGCGATGACTGCACCTGCGTGCTACCTCTCGCATGGGCTCGACGAGGACCGGCAGCCCGCGCCCGCCGAAGGTGGGGCGCTCGCGCAGAACGTGCCGGCGCCTGTCGCGGACGTCGAGGTTCCTCCCTGCGAGCGGGAGCTGCGCATGGTCGACGCGAGCAGCCTGCCGGTCGACATGCTCTTCGTCGTCGACAACTCCGGCTCGATGGCGCAGGAGCAGGGCGCGCTTGCGGACCAGTTCCCCCGGCTGGTCGAGATCCTGACCTCCGGCGACCTCGACGGCGACGGAGCGGTGGACTTCCCGCGCGTCGAGGACCTGCACCTGGGCGTCGTCTCGACCGACATGGGGCTGGTGGGCGTCGACGGCATCCCCAACTGCATCGGCCTGGGCGATGACGCGGTGCTGCGCAACACATCGGCGCCGCTCGGTGGATGCGGCGGCCCCTACCCGCCCTTCCTCGCGTACGAGGTCGGCGACGATGCGGAGGCTGTCGCGCGCGACTTCGGGTGCGTCGCCAGCCTCGGCACGGTCGGCTGCGGGTTCGAGCAGCCGCTCGAAGCGGGGCTCAAGGCGCTGTGGCCGTTCGCTGATCAGCGCGTGACGTTCTTGCCCGACAGGCGCGGCCAGGGAAGTCGCGGACATGGCGGGGAGGCCAACGCGGGCTTTGAGCGCGCCGACTCCGTACTGGTCGTCGTCATGGTCACCGACGAGGAGGACTGCTCCTCGTACGACACGGTGCACCTCACGCCCGCCCAGTACCTGCCCGACGGCAGCGCGCTGCGGCAGCAACCGATCAACCTGCGGTGCTTCTACAACAGCGACAACCTCTTCTCGGTCGATCGGTACATCAACGGGCTACGCACGCTGCGGCAGGAAAACCCGCAGCTCGTGCTCTTCGCCGCCATCGCCGGCGTGCCGCAGGACCTGGTCGACGAGCGGGCGCGCGCCGACGTGGACCTCGGCGACGAGGCGCAGCGGCAGGCCTACTACGACGGCATACTCGCCGACGAGCGAATGCTCGAGCAGGTCGACGAGAGCGAGCCGGAGATCGCCAAGCGCCAGCTGATCCCCTCGTGCGAGACCGCCACGGGTCGCGCCTTCCCGCCGCGACGCTTCGTGCAGGTCGCCCGGGGGTTCGGGCAAAACGGCATCGTGCAGTCGATCTGCCAGGACGACTTCGGCCCCGCGATGCACGCGCTTGCGGAGCGGCTCGGCGAGACGCTAACGCTCGCACAGTGCGTGGACTGAGTCGTCAACTGCGCTACGCTCGGGACCCACCCCAGCGAGGAGCACACGAGTGACGACGGTACTGATTACGGGAGCCAGCCGAGGCATCGGCCTGTCGATGGCGCGCGCGTTCGCGAAGCGCGGTGACACGGTGATCGCGACCGCCCGCAAGCCGGGTGACAGCCTGCGCGAGCTCGACGTGCGCGTGGAGACGCTCGACGTCGCCGACGATGCGTCGGCGCAGGAGCTCGCCGCGCAACTGCAGGGCGAATCGATCGACGTGCTGGTCCACAACGCCGCCGCGGCCAGCGCCGAGGGGCTCGACACGGTGAGCGGCGAGACGATCCTCAACCAGATGGAGGTCAACGCCGTCGGCCCGCTGCGCGTCACCCGCGCGCTGCTGCCCAACCTCGCAGCCGGAAGCAAGATCGCGATCATCACCAGCCGCATGGGGTCAATCGGCGACAACACCTCCGGCGGCGCCTACGCCTACCGCATGAGCAAGGCGGCGCTGAACATGTTCGGTCGCTCGCTGGCGCACGACGTGAAGGACCGCGGCGTCGCGGTCGTCACGCTCCACCCGGGCATGGTGGACACGGATATGCTGCGCGGCTTCGTCGACGCGCCGCCGAGCGTGACGGGCGCGCGGACGCCGGACGCGGTGGCAGGCGACGTGCTGACCCGACTCGAGGGCCTGACGATCGAGACCACGGGTCGCTTCCTGCACGTCAACGGCGAGGAGCTGCCCTGGTAGCCGCCGCGAGCGAGGTGACCGCCGCCGTAACACTCGCCCGGTAACACCCCCCGGGCCGCCGTGTTCCCACCGGGACGCCCGGTGTTCCGCCGTACGGGTGAGGGCCCACGGCGGCCCCACGGACCGCGATGAACGCGGCCGGACCTCACCGAAAGGCAGACACCATGGGCACCACGACAGACGTTCTCCAGCATCACCTCGGCTGCTTCGGCAGCGGCGACCTCGACGGCATCATGGAGGATTACACTAATGATTCCGTGGTCTTCACGCCGAACGGGACGCTCAAGAGCCCGGCCGCCATCCGCGAGCTCTTCACGGGTATGTTCGCCGAGTTCGCCAAGCCCGGCGCAGAGTTCGCGATGGACGTGCAGGAGGTCGAGGGCGAGGGCGCCTACATCGTCTGGCACGCCGAGACGGCCGACAACGTCTACGAGCTCGGGACCGACACCCTCATCGTCCGAGATGGCAAGATCGCGATCCAGTCGTTCGCGGGTAAGATCGTCCCCAAGGCGTGAGCCGGGGAGGCTCCGCACCGGAGCAGACCCACGTGTCCCTCGCCCCCCACCAGATCGCGCAGTGCTTCGTCGGCCGCGAGGCCGAGCTGGCCAGCCTGAGCTGGGCCCTGGAGCGCGCGGGCCGGGGCGACGGACGGGTGGTGCTGCTCGCGGGCGAGCCCGGTGTGGGCAAGACGCGGCTGGCCGAGCAATTCGCGGAGCAGGCGGCGCGCGCGGACACCGCGGTGCACTGGGGTCGCTGCTGGGAGTGGGGCGGCGCGCCCGCACTGTGGCCGTGGATCCAGCTCGTACGCAGCCTCTGCGACAGCGCCGTGGACGCGAACCTGCCGACGGACGCGGTCGACGCCCTGAAGGACGCACACTCACGGCTTGCCTCCGGCGGCAGTGAGGCCGGCCACGGTCCGGCGGTGCAGTTCGCGATCCTCGACGCCGTCTGCGAGGCGCTCGCACGCGTCTCGCGACAGCGGCGCCTGCTGCTCTTCATCGACGACCTGCACGCCGCCGACCCGGCGTCGATCCACCTGCTGCGCTTCCTCGCGCGCGACACGCGCCGTGCACACGTGCTGGTGGTCGCGACGGTCCGCGACGCGGAGATGCAGTGCAGCGACGAGGTGGCGGGGCTGCTGGGCGCGGTCGAGCGCGACTCCACGCGGCTGCAGGTCGGCGGGCTGCGGCCCGAGGCGGTGCGCAGCCTGGTCGCGGAGTTCACCCGCGAGCCGCTGGCCGACGACGTGGTGGCGCGCCTGGTCGAGGCGACGGGCGGCAACGCGCTGTACCTGTGCGGCATGCTGCAGGCTGCGGTGGCCGACGGCACGCTGGCGGAGATCGCCAGGGAGGGGCAGGCGCTGCCGGCAGATCTGCGCGGCGCCATCGAGCGGCGGCTCGCCGGCCTACAGCCGCAGGACCTGCAGGTGCTGTCGGTCATCGCGGCGGTCGGTCGCGACGCGTCGCTGCCGCTGATCGTGCACGGCTCGGGCGTGCCCCAGGCCGACGTCGAGCGCGCGCTGCAGCGGGCAGACGCCGAGTCGCTGCTTCGCGAGACCGTGGGCGAGCCCCGGCGCTACCGACTCGCGCACTCGGTGATGGCGGACGTGGTGTACCGGCAGCTCTCCGCCGATCGGCGGGCGGAGCTGCACGCCACCATCGGCGAGTACCTCGAGACCGCGGGCGCAGCCGAGAGCGACGTGCAGGCGGGCGAGCTGGCGCGCCACTTCCTGGCGGCAGGCCCCTCGCTGCGCAGCCGTGGCGCCGAGCACGCCCGCACCGCGGCGCAGCAGGCGTTCGGCGTGTGCGCCTACGACCAGGCCGCCGAGCTCTACGAACGCATCCTCGAGGTGCGCGCCCTCGAGGCGCAGCCCCCCGGTGCCGACGTCTCGGCACTGCTCGTGGACCTCGCCGAGGCGCGGCGGCTCGCCGGACGGCGACAGGCAGCACGCGCAGCGCTCCGCCGCGCAACCCAGCTCGACACCGACGCGCGCACCTTCGCCGAGGCCTGCCTCGGCATGGCGACCACCTCGGAGTTCGCGACCGAGGACAGCGAGGCGATCGGCGTGCTCGAGCGGGCGCTCGCACGCATCGAAGCCGCTGGCGATTCGGCGCTGGACGACGTGCGGGTGCGCCTGCTGTCGGCGCTCGCGACGCAGCTGTGGATGAGTCAGCACGCGCGCACCCGGCGGCTCGGGCTCAGCGAGCAGGCACGCACACTGGCCGCGCGCCTGGGTGACCCGCGCGCGCGGGCGGGCGCGCTCATGGCACAGCTGCAGGCGGACTGGCACCCCGACGTGCTGACCGAGCGGCTCGCATGGACCGACGAGCTCGCGCAGCTGGCGGAGTCGCTCGACGACCCGGTGCTGCACTTCGAGGCGCTGCGCTGGCGTCTCAACGCACTGTGGGAGCGGGGCGACATCGCCGCGGCCAACACGACGCTCGGTGCCTACGAGGCGCTCGCCGCGCGCCTGAAGTGGCCGCAGGCGCAGCTCAACACGGCCGTGCGGCGCGCGGTGCAGGCCGAGATCGCAGGCGACGCCGCCGCGCTCGAGGCGACCATCGAGCGGATGCAGCGGTGGGGACCGCGCGCCGCCGACCCGCAGGCGTCGCTGCACATCACCACCGTGCGCGCGAGCCTCGCGTGGTTCCGCGGCGACCGCGCCGCCATGCTCGCGCTCGAGTCGCAGATGGAGGGCATGCGACATCACTTCCGCATGCTGCCGGCGGCCGAGACGATCCTGGTCAGCTTCCACCTCGTCGTCGGCAACCTCGAGGTCGCCCGCCAGCGCTACGAGGTCTTCGCCTCCACCGGCTTCAGCAACGTATCGCTCGGCTTCGGGACCGTCAGTGCCTACTGCCGACTCGCGGCGGCATGCCACGCGCTCGACGACAGGCCCCGCGCGCAGACGCTCTACGACCTGCTCGCACCCTACGCGGATCAGCTCGGCGTCGCCGGTCCGCTGACCGTCGCCGGCTCCGTGCATCGCTCGCTCGGGCTCATGGGCATGTTGCTGGACGAGCGGAAGCGCGGAATCGAGCACCTCGAGCTCGCACTGCAGGCGCACAGGCGCATGGGCGCGCGCGCGTGGGAGGCGACGTCGCTCGCCGATCTGGCGGCGGCACTGGAGCGCGGCACGGACGCCGGGGAGCGGACGCGCGCACGGGAGCTACGCGGGCAGGCGCTGTCGCTCGCGGAGTCGCTCGGCTTCGGCAGCCTGCTGTCCGAGCTGCGCGGGGAGACCGCGACGTCGCAAGCACCCGAGGTCGAGCCCGATGACGACACGGCGGAGCTGCGCAGGACGGGCGACACGTGGAGGGTCGCCTTCGACGGGCAGCGGCTCAACATCAAGGACAGCCGCGGCCTGCACCACCTCGCGCGCCTGCTGGCGCGGCCCGGGCAGGAGCTGCACGTGCTCGAGCTCAGCGCCGACGACCCCGCCGCGGCCATCGCCGTGGACTCGGATGCCGGCGAGGTGCTCGACGACCGGGCGCAGCAGGCGTACCGCAGCCGCGTCGAGAACCTGCGCGACGACCTGGCCGAGGCCGAGCGCTGGAACGACAGCGCGCGCGCCGAGCAGCTGCGCGAGGAGCTGGAGTTCATCGCATCGCAGCTCGCCGAGGGGCTGGGGCTCGGTGGTCGGCAGCGGCGCAGTGGCTCGACGGCCGAGCGCGCGCGTGCGGCCGTGACGCGCGCGATCCGCAGGTCGCTGTCGCGGCTCGCCGAGGAGCACCCATCGCTGGGCCAGCACCTCGAGCGCACCATCCGCACCGGCGTCTACTGCTGCTACGACCCCGACCCGGCCGCCCGCGTGCTCTGGTCGCTGTAGCTTCACTGCTCGCCGGGGAGTTAGCTTGCGCGCCGCCGGGCCCCGGGCACCGGGCACCGGGACAGCGCCGCGGCTTGTGTGCTATGCCCGCGGCCATGGAAGAGCTGCTCTGCACCGCGGGACGCACGGAGGGTTGTGTATCGATCACCCAGGTGATCGGCGTGCTGATCACGGCCCTGCTCACGATCCTCTTTCTGCAGTCCGGTCTCGACAAGGTGACCGACCGCAAGGGCAACATCGAGTGGCTCACCGGCCACTTCGCGAACTCGCCCTTCAAGAACATCGTGCCGCTGCTCGTCACGCAGATCACGCTGCTGGAGCTCGCCACGGGGGCGGTCTGCGCCGCAGGCTGCGTCATCCTGTTGCTCGGCGGCAGCACCTTCGTCGCCCTGCTCGGTACAGCACTGGCGTCGGTCTCGCTGATCGCGCTGTTCCTCGGCCAGCGCCTCGCCAAGGACTACGAGGGCGCGGCGGTGCTCGTGAACTACTTCGTGCTCACGATCGTCGGCCTCTACATCCTCGGCGGCTGAGGGCGGCTGGGCGCCTACTCGAGGATGCCGTCGATGACGGCGGCAAGCTGGGCACGCAGGTTTGCGGAGGTCGCGCGATGGGCCGCGCCCGTGCCGCCCGCCTCCGCGATGGCATCGAGGGCCGCGGACGCCTCGTCGTCGGTCCCGAGGGCGATCACGTGCACGGCCTCGGCCGGCCCGTCGCACTCGCCGCCATCGCCCCACCCGCAGCGCAGGGTGCGGGCCGCGTCGGGGGCGCGCGGATAGGGGCAGGCGAAGGTCGAGGGGTCGCCCAGCGGCTCGCCGCTCGCGTTTCCGCAGAAGCCCTCGGCGTCGGGGTCATCGCTCTGGGTGCAGTCGCAACCAAACTTGTAGTAGTCGTCGTCGGGCTTGCCATCGGACAGCAGGATGACGTGGTGACGCGCGCCCCCCGACCCCGCGTGCTCGACGACCGCCGGGTCGCCGCGCAGGTAGATGTCGATGTCGTCGAGGGCCGCCGCGATCGGGGTGCCACCCCAGGGACGCGTCCGTTCGATCACGTCGGCGACCTCACCGAGCGCCGCCCGCATGCTGACGGAACCGAGGGTGGTGGTCAGCGCGCCGTTGGCGGCGTCGGGCGCTCGGATGCCCGTGTCCATGGCGTAGTTGATCGGGCCACAACCCGGGAAGTTGAGGCGCCCGACCACACTCCCGTCGGGGCGGATGCGCGGCGCGCCGTAGGACCACAGCCCGTCCACGTCGCCGGAGACCCCGTGGTCGAAGTCGTTGATGTCGACGAGCGGCGGACTGCCCACGTAGGTATCCCACCCATCGAACGTCGCGACGCCCAGGTGGGCGCGGTCGGCGTACTCGAAGAGCAGCCCATCGCTCCGCTGCTCCGCGTCGAGCGGCGGACGGCCGTAGCTCCGGTAGTAGCCGACGTCGAAGGTGGCGCCCTCCTCGGTGGTGCGGTCGGTGCTCGTGCAGCGCCCCTCGACGTAGCTGCCCGTCAGTGTCTCGACCACATCCATCCAGCGGCTGCGCTCGCCGGCCGCACAGTCGGGCATGCACTCGTTGCACGAGAGGCTCTCGCAGAAGCAGTCGTCACTCAGCTCCATCGAGCCGCTGCTGTCCAGCACCAGGACGATGAAGTCATTGGGCTCGGCCTCGGCCGAGTCGAAGCACCCCGCAAGAAGTAGCGAAGGCATGAAAAAAATCAGGGCGGTGCCCATGGCCCATGCCGCTCTCTTTGTGTTCGCTATCCCCATGCGATGAGCCTAGCTGACCTCTCCCCGTTGTCGAGCTGCGATGGACCGCATGTGCCCAGTCCGCATTCGGTTCGGCGCTCGAGGGGCGGCAGCCGGAGCTGCGCCGATTGTTTCATCCGTGGATCACTTCGGTCTACACTCCCATCATCCCGGAAGATCGACCGCGGAGCGGCTCCGCCCGACCCAACACACCCGGGCGTCACCCCCGTGAAACGCACACACGTCTACCTCGTCCCCGGCATGTTCGGCTTCGGCAAGCTGGCCGGCTACGACTACTTCGCCCACCTGGAGCGTGCGCTCGCCGTGCGCTTCGGCGAGGCCGGCGTACCGCTGCACATGGAGGTCGTACAGACACCGCCGACCGCCTCGATCGCGCTGCGGGCCCAGGTGCTCGCCGAGCAGGTCGCGCGCACCGCCAACGATCAGGACGGGCCGATCTACCTGCTCGGCCACTCGACCGGCGGACTCGACGCGCGCCTGCTGGTCTCGCCCGGCACGCAGCTTCCGCTACGGGACGAGGCGCTCGCGTGGCGCTCGCGGGTGCGCGGCGTCGTGTGCATGAACACGCCGCACTACGGCACGCCGCTCGCCGGCTACTTCACCACCGTCGCCGGCACGCGCATGCTCTACGCGCTGTCGCTGCTCACGGTGACGAGCCTCTCGCTCGGCAAGCTGCCGCTGACCGCCTTCGCGGGCCTGGTGGCGGGCGTCGGCGCGATCGACGACAAGCTCGGCATCGACATCCACCTGCTCGACCAGCTCACCGAGTACACGCTGCGCTTCGTCGGCGAGCGCGGGCGCGGCGAGATGCACGACTACCTCGAGCACGTGCGCAACGACCAGGGCGGCATCGTGCACCTCATGCCGGAGGTCATGGAGCTGTTCAACGCCGCGGTCAGCGACCACCCCGACGTGCGCTACGGCTGCATCGCGACGGCCGCACCGGCGCCGGGACCGCGCCGGGTGCTGGGGCTCGTGCGCAACCCGATGAGCGCCATGTCGCTGGCCGTCTACACCACCGTGCACGGCGTCTCGTCACGTGCCGACGCGCGCTACCCCTACGCACAGCCGGACGACGCCCAGCGGAGCATGCTGCAGCGCGGTCTCGGCAGGGAGCCGACCGCGGCGACCGTCGACGGCATCGTCCCCACGCTCTCGATGCTCTGGCGCGAGCTGCTGTGGTGCGGAGAGGCGGACCACCTCGACGTGATGGGGCACTTCCGCGACGACGGCAGGCCAACGCTCCACGTCGACTGGCTGCTCAGCCATGCGCGCTACAGGCGCCGCGATTTCCATACGATGATCGATGCCATCGCGGGCTTCATTCTGGCCGAAACGGGTTGACGCTCCGCCGGTCGGCTTTGTGCTATTGCTCGTCCGTGACCGAGCCAACAAACCCGAACGCACCTAAGGCCGCTTCCGAGCAGACGCGGAAGCTCCACGCACACGAGAGCACCCTGCTGTGCTTCGACGACGTGGGCGATCTCGAGCGCGCACAGCGCGGGCTGATCGCGACGCACCCCACCGGCCGCATCGACCTCGCGGGCAACCCGGTGTGGGACACGGCGCGTCACGACTTCGTGCGGGAGCGCGAGGATGCGCCCCAGGAGGTGCATCCCGGTCTCTGGCGCCAGGCGCGACTCAACGCCATCCACGGCCTGTTCGAGGTGACCGAGGGCGTGTGGCAGGCGCGCGGCTACGACCTGTCGAACATCACCTTCATCGCCGGCGAGCGTGGCTGGGTGATCATCGATCCGCTGACGACCCAGAGCACGGCGGCGGCGTGCCTGCAGCTCGCCAACGACAAGCTCGGCGAGCGCCCCGTGACGGCGGTGATCTACACCCACAGTCACATCGACCACTACGGAGGCGCCTACGGCGTCACGACCCCCGAGGCGGCCGCGGCCGGCGACGTGCGCATCATCGCGCCTGTGGGCTTCCTGCACGAGGTGGTGAGCGAGAACGTGATCGCCGGGCCCGCGATGGCGCGGCGCGCCACGTACCAGTTCGGGATCCTGCTGCCGCCCGATCCGCGCGGCCACGTCGACTGCGGTCTCGGCAAGGCGGTGCCCTTCGGCGGCTCGGGCCTGATCGCGCCGACGGAGGAGGTGACGACGACCGGCACGGAGCTGACGGTCGACGGCGTGCGCATCATCTTCCAGAACACGCCCGGCGCAGAGGCGCCTGCGGAGATGAACTTCTTCTTCCCGGACAAGCAGCTGCTGTGCATGGCGGAGAACTGCACGCACAACCTGCACAACCTCTACCCCCTGCGCGGCGCCCAGGTGCGCGACTCGCTGGCGTGGAGCAAGTACATCGGCGAGGCGCAGCTGCTCTTCGGCGCCGACAGCGAGACGATGTTCTCGACCCACCACTGGCCGCGCTTCGGCAAGCAGGACGTGGCGGGCTTTCTCGAGCTGCAGCGCGACGCCTACCGCTGGCTGCACGACCAGACGATGCGCCTGGCCAACCGCGGCATGACGGGCGCGGAGATCGCCGAGGTGCTGGAGCGTCCCGACGTCTTCGCCTCGCAGTCGCACGTGCAGGGCTACTACGGCACCGTCTCGCACAACATCAAGTCGATCTACCAGCGCTACCTCGGCTGGTACGACGGCAACCCCGCCACGCTCAACCCGCTACCGCGCACCGCAGCCGGCGCACGCTACGTCGAGTTCATGGGCGGCGCCGACGCCGTACTGAAGCGCGCGCGGGAGAGCTTCGAGGCTGGCGACTACCGCTGGGTCGCGGAGATCGTCAACCACGTGGTCTTCGCAGACCCGCAGAACACCGAGGCGCGCGCGCTGCAGGCCGACGCCCTCGAGCAGCTCGGCTACCAGGCCGAGTCCGGGACGTGGCGCAACGCCTACCTGACGGGCGCACAGGAGCTGCGCAACGGCTCACTGCTCATGGCGCTCGGCGCGGGCCACCGCCACCTCGATCAGATGACGGCCGAGCAGATCTTCGACGCGCTCGGCGTGCGGTTCGACCCGGTCACCTTCGGTGACGGTCGCGGCCGCATCGCCATGCACTTCACCGACCTCGACGAGCACCACGTGCTCGGCATCGGCAACGCGGCGGTCTATCAGCTGCCGCACGTCCAGATCGACGACGCCGAGACGAGCGTACGGCTCGACCGCGCCGCCCTCGGCCGGCTGATGAGCTTCTCCTCGACGCTGGACGCCGAGGTCGACGCGGGGCACGTCACGGTCGGGGGGGACCGTGCACTGCTGTCGCGCCTGATCGACGCCCTCGACCGGCAGGACCAGGGATTTGCCCTGATCGAGCCCACCCCGGCCGGCTGAGCGCCCCCCCGGCCAAAATTGCGCGCATGCAACTGCCTGTTTTAACGGGTAAATGTCGAATTTCGCCTGAATCCGCGACGGGATCGGGGCGGTGGCCCGTTTGAACCTCTGAACCCCAACGAGGAGCCGACGAACCATGGACAAGACCCGCTACATCACGCTCGCCATCGCCCTTTCGGCCAGCGCCACCGCGTTCGCCCAGGGACCCGACAACGGCCAGCACGGCAAGCGCTTCGAGCGCATCGACACCGACGGCAACGGCAGCCTCACGCTCGACGAGCTCAAGGGCCACATGCACGCACGCTTCGCCAAGGCCGACGCCGACAGCGACGGCAACGTGACGCGCAAGGAGGCGAAGGCCGCGGCCAAGGACAAGCGCGAGCAGTGGAAGCAGAAGCGTGCCGAGCGCAAGCAGGCCAAGAAGGCCAAGAAGGCGGAGCGCAAGCAGGCCAAGGAGGCCAAGAAGGCCGCGGGCAAGCACCGCGGCAAGCACCGTGCACGCCATGGCAAGCGAATGGCGAAGCGCTTCGACCGCATGGACGTCAACGGCAACGGCGTCCTCGAGGCCGCCGAGATCGACAGCAAGGCCGCCAAGCGCTTCGCGCGCATGGATGCCGACGGCGACGGCGCGGTCACACGTCAGGAACTGCGAAGCGCCCGCAGGGGCCGCCACGGTAAGGACGGCAAGCGCGGCGAGGGTCGCACCCACGGCAAGCGCGGCAAGCGCGGCGAGCGGGGCTGAAGCGTGTCCGCGGTCTGCACCCCCCTCCCCTACGGCGCCGCGTCGCGGTACTCACCCCTCAACGGTGGGTACTGCGGCGCGCTTCGCCTGTGGAGTGTGGCCAGGACCGAGGCCGGACACGGAGATGCGGTGAGCAGCGACGGCGACGAGACAGCACTGATCGCGGAGGCCGGACGCGGGGACGCACAGGCGTACCGCGCGCTGAGCGATCGGCACCTGGGCAAGATCGTCGGCTACGCCAACCGGCTGCTCGCCGACTCGGCCGAGGCGGAGGACGTCGCGCAGGAGACGTTCCTCAGACTCTGGAAGCAGGCGGCGAAGTGGCAGCCGAAGGCGAAGCTGCACACGTGGCTGTTTCGCGTGGCCCACAACCTGTGCATCGACCGGCTGCGCGCGCGCAGGCCTGCGGAGCCCGACGCCCTCGAGCGCCAGTCGAGTGGCGACAGGCCCAGCGGACTGCTCGCACGCAAGCAGCTGGCCAGCGAGGTCGAGCAGGCACTCGCGGAGCTGCCCGAGCGTCAGCGGGCGGCGATCGCGCTGACGCACTACCAGGGCCTGAGCCAGGCGGACGCGGCCGACGTCCTGCAGTGCGGTGTCGAGGCGGTGGAGTCCCTGCTGTCCCGCGGCCGGCGCACCCTGCGACAGCGGCTTTCCCACCTGAGAGACGACGACGACGAGGAGCGGACATGAGTGAAGATCGAAGCGACGACGAGATGCTGAGCGATGCGCAGCTGGACGGACTGCTCGACCGCAGTCCCGAGCTCGCGCCGTCGGCCGATCTGATGCGACGGGTAGCGCAGATCCCCCTCGCCCACGACCGCACCGAGGGGGCGCTCGACATCTGGCCCTTCGCGTCGTTGTGGCGCGCGCTGGTGTCCGCATCGCTGGCCGTCTCGCTCGGCGCGCTCAGCGGCATGCTCGTGGTGCCGCAGGAGATGCTGGAAGACGGCGACCCCGTGTCGATGTTCGACGAGGACGACGGCTGGGAACTCGAGACACTGGAGGGGATGCGATGAGTGCGTTGACACGAAAGCGATTGATGATCGCGCTGGCGGTCTCGCTCGGCGCAAACCTCTTCATGGCCGGGTTCCTCGTCGCACGCGGACTGCGCAGCGGCGACGGGCGGCGACCGGTGGCCGCGATGGAGTCCCCGCGCGCACTCGCCCAGGCTGCGCGCAGCGCGGGAGCGGGCAAGCAGCTGCGGCGCGTCATGCAGGCGCACCGTCCCGAGCTGCGCAGCCGACGCGAGGCGATGCGCGAGGCGCACAGGCGCGCGAGACATGCACTGGTGGCCCAGCCCTTCGATCCGAAGGCGCTCGACGCCGCACTCGACGATGTGCGTAGCCGCCAGGCCGAGCGGCAGGACGCACTGCACGGCGCCGTCGTGGGGCTCGCCAGCGAGCTGTCACCGAAGCAGCGCAGGGCGCTCGCAAAGGCGAGCAGGCGAGGCGGCGGCAAGCGACCGCGGCCCGACCGACGGTAACGCGGCCCGGGGATGCGCCGTAGGGGTCGTGCTAGGCTTGCGGCGGCCACGACCGCCGGTTGCAGTACGAAGACCCCGTGAACGACCGACCCCAGGCCGCGCTCTCCGTCGGCGAGTTCGTCGCCCTCATGGCGCTGACGATGTCGCTCACGGCGCTCTCGATCGACGCCATGCTGCCGGCGCTTCCGTTCATCGCGTCCGAGCTCGGCGCCGCAAATCCCAACGACGGGCAGCTCGTCCTCAGCGCGATGTTCGTGGGCTTTGCGTTCGGCCAGCTCTACTTCGGGCCCCTGTCCGACAGCGTCGGCCGCAAGGCGGCGCTCTACACCGGCATCGCGATCTTCATCGCCGGCTGCGGCCTGTCGATTGCGGCCACCGACTTCCAAACCATGCTGCTGGGGCGTCTACTCCAGGGCATCGGAGCGGCGGCACCGCGCGTGGTCACCTTGGCGCTCGTGCGCGATCAGTATTCCGGTGCCGACATGGCCCGCATCATGTCGATGGTCGCGGCCGTCTTCGTCCTGATCCCCGCTGCCGCGCCCGCGCTCGGACAGCTGCTGATGTGGGTGAGCGGCTGGCGCGCGATCTTCGTCATGCTTCTCACCCAGGCGCTGGTGGTCGCCCTGTGGCTCGGGGTGCGACAGCGCGAGACGCTCAAGCCCGAGTTCCAGATCCCGCTGTCGCTGGGCGGCATCGGCCGCGGCATCGCCACCGTGTGCCGCCACCGCGTCGCGGCCGGATACACGGTGACCTCGGGGTTCGTCTTCGCAGGGCTGGTCGGATACATCATGTCGGCGCAGCAGATCTTCCAGGGCCTCTACGGCGTGGGCGATGCATTCCCCGCCTACTTCGCCGTGCTCGCGCTGACCATCGGCATCGCGTCGGTGGTCAACTCGCGACTGGTGAGGCGCCTGGGCATGCGGCGGCTTTCCTACGCGGCGGTGGTCTGCATCACCGGTGCGTCGATGCTCTTCCTCGCGTTCGCCCACGCCCACGGGGGCAGGCCGCCGCTGTGGTCGCTGATGGCGCTGCTGCTGATGATCTTCTTCTCCATTGGCGTGCTCTTCGGCAACCTCAACAGCATGGCGATGGAGCCCCTCGGACACATGGCGGGCGCGGGCTCCGCGGTCGTCGGTGCCGGCTCGAGCCTGGTGTCCATGGGGCTCGGCACGGCCATCGGGCAGCTCTACGACGGCACCGTGCTGCCGATGGTCAGCGGCTTCGCCGCCCTGGGACTGCTGTCGCTGCTGCTGATGCGCTTCGTGGAAGCGGGCAGCCCGGCGTCGACGGCTGTGGCCGCCCGCAGCGCTTGATCCGCGGACGCGGCGGTGGTCCGATGCCCCCATGACCGCACTGCACTTCGAGGACGCCACCGAGCTCGCACGACGTGTTCGCGACGGTGAATGCAGCTCGCTCGAGCTGACCGACCACTACATCGACCGCATCGAGCGCCTCGACGGGGAGGTCAACGCCGTCGTGGTGCGCGACTTCGAGCGCGCGCGCGAGGCCGCACGGGCCGCCGACGCGCGGCAGGCGGCGGGCGAGTCACTGGGCCCGCTGCACGGCGTGCCCTTCACGATCAAGGAGTCCTACAACGCGACTGGGTTGCCGACGACCTGGGGCTTCCCCCAGCTGCGCGACAACATCGCGACCGAGGATGCCCACGCAGTCGCGCGCTACCGGGAGGCGGGCGCGGTGCTGCTGGGCAAGACCAACGTGCCGATCGCGCTCGGCGACTTCCAGAGCTACAACGAGATCTACGGCACCACCGGCAACCCGTGGGACGTGACGCGCACGCCCGGCGGCAGCTCCGGCGGCTCGGCGGCGGCGATGGTGGCGGGCTTCAGTGGCTTCGAGTCGGGCTCTGACATCGGCAGCTCGATCCGCAACCCGGCACACTTCTGCGGCGTCTACGGCCACAAGCCGACCTGGGGCATCTTCCCGCCCCAGGGCCAGTCGCTGCCAGGCCAGGTCGCGCCCACGGACCTCGCTGTCTGCGGGCCGATGGCGCGCAGCGCACGCGACCTGCGCCAGCTGATGGACGTGGCGTCCGGCGCGCAGCCGCTGAACGCGCGCGGATGGCGGCTCGAGCTGCCGGCGGCCGACAAGCGCTCACTGTCGGACTACCGCGTGGCGATCTGGGCCACCGACGAGCGCGCGCCTGTGAGCGACGAGGTGCAACAGCGGGCCATCGCAACCGGCGAGCTGCTGTCGAAGCTCGGCGCCACGGTCAGCGACGTCGCCCGCCCGGACTACGACATCACACTCGGTCACCGGGCGTACCTGGGCCTGCTCAACTCGGTCACGGGCGCGCGGCTACCCCCGGAGGCACGGGGCCGACTGATCCAGATCGCGCAGGAGGCGGACCCCGATGACCACTCGCAACGGGTCGAGAGCGCCCGTGGGATGACCCTGAGCCACGCGGACTGGCTCGCGAGCAACGGCGTCCGCGAGCACATGCGCTACGCATGGCGGGACTTCTTTGGCGACTGGGACATCCTGATCGCGCCGCAGATGGCGACCACCGCCTTCGAGCACGACCACGCGCCCTTCGGCAAGCGCACCCTGGGGGTCGACGGCGAGCAGCGCCCCTACTTCGACGCGCTCTTCTGGGCCGGCATCGCCACCGCCCCCTACCTGCCCAGCACCGTCTTCCCCACCGGCCTCGCCGCCGACGGCCTACCCATCGGCCTGCAAGCGATCGGCGCCGAGTACACGGACCGCCTCACAATCGACTTCACACGCCTCCTCGCCGAAGAGCTCGGCGGCTGCGTATACCCCGACGCTTTCGCCTAGCGGAGCGCCAAAGGCGCGGACCCGGTGCCTCGCGTGGGCGCATTCGCCACAGTGGTTAATGACAAAGGGGGCTTTGCCCCCTTCGCGGTCCGCAGTGCCTTCGCACTGCGGCCGCTACAACCCCCCAGGGGACGCACGCGCGTCCCCTCTGTTGAACGGCCCACCGGGCCCTTCAACATTCACCCCAGCGGGTCGCGCCTTTGGCGCTCCGGGTGGTGAGCTTGTGACGCGGCGTGATCGTGCACGTGCATGTGATCGTGTTCGTAGTCGCAGTCATGCGCGAGCTCCTGTTCGTAGGCGTTCACGTGTGCGAACCCGCGACGCCATCATTTCACCACGGAGCGCCCGTGGCGCGACCCGCTGGGGTGAATCTCATAGTGCGCGGTGCGCACTGTGAGAGAGGGGACGCGCGTGCGTCCCCTGGGGGGTTGTAGCGATTGGAGGGCCCGGTGGGCCCTTCAATTCGCGAAGGGGGCAAAGCCCCCTTTGTCATTAACCCATGTGGCGAGAACACCTACAACAAGCACGGGTACGAACGTCATCACTCACCCACATACCAGATCGGCGATGCCCACGCGCGCTCCTGGATCGTCTTGGGCACGGCCGGGTCACAGCAGTCCGCGAGCTCACGGCCGAAGCTGCCGCTGTCGTCGCAGTCCACGCCGTGTTCATTGCACACGTAGGTGCTCCAGCGGCAGCTCGGGTTCTCGACCACGCGCGCGTAGTAGGCCGCGTGCTGTGAGGGATCGAAGTCCGGGTCGCGCCACACGCTGCAGAGCGTCGCCGCACCGGCCCCGCGCGGTCGGCAGCTGTCGAGGTCGACGCCGGCGCCGTTGTCGGCATCGCCCGCGACGTCGTGGACGCGCTGCTGCGGCTTGCCGTCCTCCTCCCACACCTTGATCACCTGGATGCGCTGCAGGTCGTTGCCGGCTCGCGCGCGTGTGCCAGGGTCCTTGAGCGCACGCACCGCGAACGTCGGCACGCCCGCCGCTCCCCCCGCTCCCGGCATCCGCGGCGGAAGGTCTCCGCCCATCGGCACACCGCCGTCGTAGCCGAGCTGCGCGAAGTCGGCACTGTCACACATCGCCGCGTCGTAGCCCCAGCCGCCGAAGAAGCGCACCACCATGCGCGGGCCGGACGTGCCGTAGACCTCGCGGCGGCGCATGGCGTCGAAGAGCGACCCGCGGCTGTTGTCCTCGGCCCAGATCACCGCCAGCCCTCCCGGGTTCAGCACGATCCGGTCCGGCAGCACCGGCGGCTCGACCAGGTGCGACACCGGGCCGGCCGCGTGACCCATGAACGCATCCTCCTCGACCATGCCGGGCGTGCCGTAGTGCGTGTCGGTGGAGCCGATCAGCCCCAGCTTGAAGGGGTTTGCGCCGATGCGCGCGTGCTGCGCCACGCCCTCCGCGAGCACCTCGCGCACGAAGCTCAGCGGCCGCGGCTCCTGGGCGAGCTGCGGCACCATGATCTCGCGCATCGTCGAGCCCACCGGCGTCTCGAAGGCGCACAGCTCGTCGGCGGTGGGCGCGTCGGGACGGCGGCACTCGGAGTCGCCCTTGTGCTGCGTGACCTCTACCAATGGCTCCATGCGCGAGCGACGCCGCGCGTCGTCCGCGTCGATCGGCCGGCCGTCCGAGGTCTCGACGCGAAACAGCTCGCCGTTGCTGACGTTGGAGTTGTGGGGGATCGCCAGCACGTCGCAGCCGTCGCCGCGGTCGATGCAGTCGCGCTGCAGCGCGTCCCACAGCCCCTCCTCGGTCGGCGTCTCCAGGTAGTTGACCGGCAGCTCGGGCACGACCTCGTTGCGGAAGATGACGTTGCGGTGGGCGTTGTTGCCGTTCGGCATCCCGCTCCACTCGTAGGCCACGAAGGTGGTGAAGCCGCACTCGCCGCTGCGGTCGTAGGCCTCCTCGGCCGCGAGCTGCACCTCGCGCCACGGCGCCGCGCCCTCGTCCACGCAGCGGCTGCCATCGTCTCCGCAGAAGCTGTAGCGCCGCGGCGGGACGTTGCTGAGCTGGTCGCCATTGACGATCAGGTAGCCCAGCCGCGGCCAGCGACGAACCAGCCAGCACATGTACGAGTCGTATCCCTGCTCGTCGGGGGAGAAGCAGATGTGCGTCTCGCCGAGCAGCTCGGCGTGGTCGGTGACGACCGCGAAGTCCAGCGGCCGTTGCAGCTGCACCGTGCGCGTCGCGCGCCCCTCGGCGTCGTGGGGCTGCAGGCCGACCGGCTCGCCCTGCGCGTATTGGTAAGCGTCGCGCGGCCGGTTGCGGGTGCCCTGCCCGACCGCGTCGAACGACAGCGCCGTGTGCACGTGGGTGTCGCCGAAGAAGGGCTCGCGCAGTGGGCTGCGATGTCGACAGGCTACACGGCCGCGCGGTGACGCGGCCCTCGGCAGGGCGCCGGGGTCGGGCGGCGGCGGTGGCAGGCTGCGCCGCGGCACCAGGCGGTAGGCGTCGAGCAGGTTGCCGCGTGCGCCGCCGACGTGAAACGGCGTCGCGTAGATGTCGAACGAGAGCGCCACCACCGCGCCCGCAAGCAGCACAGCCGCCGTCGCAGCCCGCGCCCGTGGTGCCGTCATCCTGCGGAGCGCACGCGTCGCGAGGCCCGCGGCAACGTGGATCAGAGCCAGGTAGACCAGCAGCTGCGCGAACGACAGCCCGAGCAGCAGCGTGCTGACGCTCCCGCCGCCCTCGAGACCCACCGCCGTCGCGACCAGTGCCGCGATCAGCGCGATGCGCCCGGTCGGGATCAGCCCCGTCGCTGCCAGGTAGAACGGCACGGGTAGCAGCACGACCGCCCCTGCAAACAGCGCCCACCGAAGCCACCGATCTCGCCCGCGATCACTCATGACCACGACCCCATCTGTTCGCTCAGCAAGGCTCCGCGCTCGAAGCTCCAGTACGCGGCCGGGACGCCGATCGCGTAGGCGAGCCCGAGCCGCGGCCACGGCCGGACCAAGGCCGCTCGCCGAAGCATGTGGCAAAGGAGCACCAGGGGGATCAACGCCAGCAGCTGTGCGGCCTCGATGCCCACGTTGAACGACGCGAGCGCAAGCGGCAGCGCGTCCTGCGGCAAGCCCACGCCGCGCAGCGCCGAGGCAAAACCGAGCCCGTGCAGCAGGCCCACGAGACCCGACAGCAGGTAGGGGCGGCGCACCCACGGGCTGTCGACCCGGGCGCCCGCAGCCGACATCGCACTCGGCAGCTCGACTGCGACCGCGAGCAAGCTGGCAGCGATCGCGAGCTCGGCAAGCGCGGCGGGGATGTGCAGCAGGCCCAGCGCGGCGAGCGCCAGCGTCACGCTGTGGCCGGCGGTGAATGCGGTGATCGCCAGCAGCAGCGTACGCCGCCCGCGGATCAGCAGCACGAGCGCGAGCAGCAGAAGCACGTGGTCGAGCCCCAGCCACAGGTGACGCATGCCGAGCCCGATGTACTGCGCCGCAACCGCCGCCGCGCCCTGCGGTTGCGTCACGGCGAGGGCCGGCGCATCCCCGGAGACGAGCTGCTGCACCACGCGACCGTCGCGGTGGACGATGCGCACGATGCCGGTGTCGCGCCCCGGCTGCAGCCCGTCGATCGCGATGGGGACGCCGCGCAGGCCACCCGGGCAGTCGAGCGACCAGTGCCGGCTGTGGGCCTCGGCGGTCATCGCGTCCGGCGCGGAGGCGGCGACCATCGTGCAGTGGGGGGGCATGCGCGGCTCGGGCGTGAGCCCCCGCGCACGTACCCGCGGCGTCTTGAGCGTGACCTCGAAGCGCCCCGCCGCAAGCTCGTCGAGCTGCAGCAAGCTCGGCGACAGCGGATGCGCGTGGACCGGGGACGACACCGACAGGGCGAGCAGGCACAGCGCGGCCGAGGGCGTGGGTAGGACGCTCATGTTCCGCGCTCCGCGGAGGCGAGCCCGCCGGGGCCGGCGACGAGCTGCGGCGCGTGGCGGGCGCGCAGCGCATCGAGGGCGGCGCGCAGGATGCGGCTCCGTCGCCGCTCGCGCAGCACCTCCCGCGCGAGGGCGCGCTGCGCCGTGCGGTCGGCCGCCGGCTCGGCGGTCGCATCGACGCGGACCAGGTGCACGCCGTAGGGCGAGTGGATGGGAGCCGACCAGCGGCCGGCCTCGAGCGCGCCGATCCGCTCGGCGGCTGTCGGCCCGAGCCGCCGCGACAGCTCGCGCCGGCTCCAGCTGCCGGAGCGCAGGCGCACCGGCGGTGCATCGCCGGCCTGCTCGGCGCCGTGCTCACCGCGCAACAAGCGCTGTCGCAGGCGCTCGGCCTGCTGTGCGATGCCATCGCCGCGACTGCGGTCGAGGAAGACCTGGCGCAGCGTGAGTCGCGCGGCAGCCGCGTGCGCACCCGCGTGCTGCTGCAGGTAGCGATCGATCTCCGCGGCGGTCACCGGCGCGGCGGCGTGCTCGGCGACGAGCAGGCCGCGGGACCGCTGCGCAAGGCGCCTGCGCACCAGCGGGTCGGCCCGGTGCATGCCCAGCGACAGCGCTGCCTCGAATGCGTCCCCCTCGTCGGTGTAGGCGGTGTCGAGCGCGTCGGAGGTGCCAGCCGCGAAGCGCATGTTGTCGACCAGGCGCCGGCGGATCACCGGATCGGTGCGATGCACCCCACGCCGAAGCGCCTCGCGCACCAGAATCTCCGTATCGGTCGCGTCCTCGATGAGAGCGCGAAGCTCGGCATCACTCGGTGCCTCCCCGAAGCGGACGCGGTGTGCCCTCGCGAGCCCGGCGATCCGCGCCGCGCCGACGATGGGCGCGTCGTCCTTTGGCGCGGGAGCGGCCGGGCCTTCGCCAAGCACGAAGAAGCCGAGCCCGCCGAGCGCGAGGCAGTGCACGAGGATGGTGCGGCGCCGGAGCAAGGGATGCGTCCAACAGCGACGGCCCCGCCGCGGCTACTGCGCCTCCAGGCGCACGATGCAGCCGTCGCACTCGAGCTGCATCGCATCGCCGTCGGCCGACCCGGAGCACACGACCGAGCCATCGGGGCTGGTGCAGGCGTGCGACAGCTCGCCGTCCTCCATGATGGTCCCGTCGCAGACGAAGTCGCCGCTCGTCGTCGTGTAGCTGCAGCCACTCTGGGTGACCGTGCTGCCGACGCCGATTAAGCTCGCCTCGCAGTGCTCGGTGATCGTCCACGCGCCGGCGAGCTGCGGACAGCTGCCTGGCCCGGAGCTGCCATCGCCAGCACCACCGCCACCGGAGCCGCCGCTGCTGAGGCATGCGGCGCTGACGAGGGCCACTAGTACCGTCGCGATCACTGCGATTGGTTGCGGTGTCATGCCGCCACTGTAGATGCGACGGGCGCGTTCATCAACGCCGCCGTACCGCCTTCAGGCGCCGCCCCGGCGCCCGCGGACGCTCTGTGCTACACCGCGGCGGGATGACGCTGCAGCAGACGCCGGTCTCGATCCTCGACCTCGCCACGATCGCGAGCGGCTCGACATCCGGCGAGGCACTCGCCAGCACGCTTCAGCTCGCGCAGCTCGCCGAGCAGCTCGGCTACCACCGCTTCTGGGTCGCCGAGCACCACAACATGCCCGGCGTGGCGAGCGCGGCACCGGCGGTGATCATCGCCCAGCTCGCGGCGTACACCTCCCGCATGCGCATCGGGGCGGGCGGCGTCATGCTGCCCAACCACGCGCCGCTGGTCGTCGCCGAGCAGTTCGGCACCCTCGAGGCGATGCACCCGGGGCGCATCGACCTGGGCCTCGGACGCGCACCCGGCACCGACCCCGGCACCGCCCGCGCGCTCAGGCGCGACACCGAGGCCGAGGGCGACGGCGACTTCCCCAAGCGCCTCGGCGAGCTGATCGCGTTCTTCCAGGGGAGCTTTCCGGACGAGCATCCCTTCTCGCGCATCACGCCCGTGCCCGCGCTCGGCAACATGCCGCCGATCTGGTTACTCGGAAGCAGCGGCTTCAGCGCGCAGCTCGCGGGCTACCTGGGCATGCCGTTTTCGTTCGCACACCACTTCAGCCCGCACAACACGCTGCCGGCGCTTTCGCTCTACCGCGAGCACTTCGAGCCGTCGGAGGGGCTGTCGAAGCCGTACGCGATGGTGGCCGCATCGGTGCTCGTGGCCGACAGCGACGAGCGGGCACAGCGACTCGCGGCGCCGGCACGGCTGGCCTTCCTGCGCCTGCGCCAGGGCCGGCCGGGAACCTTCCCCAGTCCCGAGGAGGCGGAGGCGTACGACTACTCCGAGCAGGAGACGCTGGCGCTCGATGCGATGCTGGGAACGCAGATCGTCGGCGGCGTCGCGACCGTGACCGCCGGGCTCGAGCGGCTGCTCGCCGACACGCAGGCGGACGAGCTGATGGTCACGACGCGCGTCTTCGACCCGGCCGACCGCATGCACTCCTACCGTCTACTGGCCAACATCTTCACACCCGACGCGACAATCGCGCCCTAGCGCACCAAAGACGCCGCAAGCACACGATTGTCACGACCGGGGTGTCTGGTCATCCGCATCCGTTTTCAATACCTTCCCAGGTGTCCCGCGGTGGACCAGGAGAATGAAACGATGAGTGAGATCGAGAAGAGCCAGACCTTCGTCGTCGGAACGGGCCTCAACGAGGGCGGCGCCATCGCTGTAAGAACGGCCTACGAGCTGTGGCGACGCCTCGAGCGAGTCGAGCTGCACGTGATCTTCGCGCTCGACACCAGCGAGAAGGACATCGGGGAGCTCGACGAGAAGATGGACAAGGCGATGGAGCTGCTTCGTCAGCACGTCGTCGCCGCCGTCGAGGGACTCGACCTCGCTCCCGAGGGACACATCCAGCCGATCGGACACGTGCGGCTCGGCAAGGCCGCCGACGTGGTGTGCCAGATGGGCATCGACGCGGAGGCCGACCTGATCGTCGTCGGCGCACACAGGGGCAAGGTCCTGGGCCGACTGCTCGGATCCGTCTCCGACGAGATCGCGCGCACCGCGCGCATGCCCGTCATGGTGGCGCGGCCCAAGGACTTCTCGGGCGTGCGTCACACCAGCAGCGTTCAGCCGCCGCGCCCCGACCAGGGCGACGTCCACGCGCCCGCCACGACGTCTCGGCTCTCATTCCATGGCGCGTCGCGAAGCACCCACCTGCCCGGCATGATCTAGCCGGCGACGCCCACCGGCCGCAGCGACGGGCTACAGTGGTGCGGGGAGGAGACGCCGATGCGAACCATCCTATTACTTTGCACGCTCTCGCTGCTGGCCTGCGACGACACCAGCCCGCGTGCTGACGCCGCCACCGGTGATGGTGACGGCAATGGTGACGGGACTGGCGACGGCGACGGCGACGGTGACGGCGACGGTGACGGTGACGGCGACGGCGACGGCGACGGCGACGGCGACGGTGACGGGACCGGCGACGGCGACGGCGACACCGAGCCACCGCCCGACGGCCTCGTCCCCGCGTTCGTCGCCCAGGGCCACCTCGGCCGCCTGATGCTCTCCTGCGACGACGGCCGCACGTGGATCGCCGACCGCTCCGACGAGCAGGGCGACGGGACGTGCTGGTCCGGTGTCAACGAGATCGAGTGCGACCACGACCCGGGCGCGGGCCGCGGGTTGGTCTTCGGCGATGGCCAGGTCTTCGCGACCTTCGGCTGGGGCGCCCCGGGCTCGGTGCGCCGCAGCGACGACGGCGTCGCGTGGGCAAACGTTCTCGAGGGCGAGAGCTTCGGGGGCATGGCCTACCTCGGCGGCGTCCTGCTGGCGGGCAACCGCACGTCGCGCACGTCGACCGACGACGGCGACACCTGGACCGATGCCTTCGACAGCGGTCTCGTGGGCTGGAACGTCCGGCGCGCGGGCCAGACCGACGAGGCCTTCGTGCTCGTGGGGGACGCCGACGACATCGTGATCGGCAGCGCCGACGGCCAGACCTGGACGGCGCCCTCGACGCTGCCGGCCGGCTGCGGCGCGGGTGTGCAGACCCGGGGCGGCATCGCGTTCGGCGGTGGCGTGCTGCTGGTCGTCGGCGGCGACGGCGTCGCGTGCAGCTCGACGGACGGCGGTGACAGCTTCACGCAGGTCAGCGTCGGCGGCGAGGTCGTCTCGCACCTCGTCTGGTCGGGCAGCGACTTCGTCGTCTACGGCGCGACCGACGCGTACCGCAGTGCGGACGGCGAAGTCTGGACGACAACACCCATCACACCAGCGCTGCGCTTCGGCCCCGTGGCCGTCTCCGACGACGGGACGTTCGTGGCGGTCGAGGGCGGCTGGGGCGAGTCGGTCTGGTACGCGGGGCAGGAGTTCTACCGGAGCAGCGACGGCATCAGCTGGGAGGCGCTGCCGGCGGGCAGCTTCACCGGCGGCCATCCGATCCGCGACATGGCCTTCGGCTACCTGCAGCCAAGCGCGGAGTGCACGCTGCCGTGAACCCGGTCCTCAACTCGGTCCTCAACTACGGCTCGATCAACATCGACCACGTCTACCGGGTGCCGCAGCTGGTCCAGCCCGGGGAGACCATCGCGAGCACCGACTACCGCCGCGGCAGCGGGGGCAAGGGCTACAACCAGAGCATCGCGCTCGCGCGTGCGGGCGTGCGGGTCGCGCACGCGGGCAAGGTGGGCGAGGACGGCGCCTTCCTGGTCGACGCCCTGCGGGCGGAGGGCGTCGACACCGCGTACGTCGACGTGGGTGACGAGCCAACGGGCCACGCGATCATCCAGGTCGACACGCACGGCGAAAACGCCATCGTGCTTCACCGGGGCGCCAACCACGCCATCACCGCCGCGGAGGCGCGGACGCGCATCGACGCCTGCGAGCCCGGCAGCTGGCTGCTGCTGCAGAACGAGATCAGCTGCCTCGGGGAGATCCTCCAGGCGGGCCTGTCCCGTGGGCTGCGCGTCGCACTCAACCCGGCGCCCATGACCGACGCGATCGCGGAGCTGCCGCTCGACGCACTGTCGCTGTTGATCGTCAACGCACCCGAGGGAGCGGCGCTCAGCGGCGAGCAACAGTCGAACGCGATTGTCGATACGCTGCACAGGCGGCTGCCGAGGACACCGCTGGTCGTGACGCTCGGCTCCGCCGGCGCCTACTACGTCGATGCAACGCAGCGCATCTTCGAGCCGGCACGCGTGGTCGATGCGGTCGACACCACCGCGGCCGGCGACACCTTCGTCGGCTACCTGCTCGCGTCGCTGGTCGCCGGGAGCGACCCGGCGGAGGCGCTGACGATGGCCACGCGCGCCGCCGCGCTGTCGGTCACACGCCGCGGCGCCGCCGAGGCCATCCCGGTGCGCGAAGAGCTGTAGCGGTGCTCAACCCGCGGCCCGGCCGCCGCCGACGCGCTCACTGGCCGAGCGGGGCGCCGCAGTTCGGGCAACGTGGCTGCTGTCCGTGCGCCACGTAGAGCGAGCTGCAGAACGCGCAGCTCACGCGCTCGACGCGGGCGGCGGTGGGCACGTTGGGCTCCATCATCTGGCCGTTGACCTCCACCGCGCCGCGGATGATGACCTTGGGCCGCGAGATCACCTCGCCATCGCCGCTTCCGAGGGCCGCACCGATCAGCGCCAGCGTCGACACCGCCGCATGCACCGTCGCGGCGGGGTCGGAGAGATCGTCGATGTTTGGATCGAAGCCGACCCCGACCTCGTCGTCACCCGCGCGCAGCCAGGAGATTCGAAGCCGCTCCATCTCGGCATAGGTATGGGTCGCGTTCATCGGCGGCAGCAGCTCGAGCGTGCCGAGGGTCTCGTTGACATCGTCGTCGTAGCCCTCGACGAAGATGCCCTTCTCCACGAACACGCGCACCTCGTCATCATCGCTCCAGGGGTCGTCGTCCTGCGCCTTGTCCCGCGGCACCTTGTCGTGGTCGCGGGTCAGGTCGAGGGGCCCGAGGCGGTTTTCGATCTTCATGTCGGCGAAGAGCCAGCCCGAGTCGACATCGATGCGGACGCGAAACGCCGCGCCCTCGGAGACCGCGCGCAGCTCCATGTCGTCGCCGTCGTCGCCGTCGGGCGCAACGATCTTGCCGCCGCCGTAGGCGTCGCCGATCTCGGTGAGGAACTCGCCGATCAGCGCCACGGCCTGCGGCCGCTCGAGCTCGCGGTGCTTCCCGAGGCGAGCCCCCCAGGAATTGTCGGCGGGCTCGACCGCGTCGTCGGCGCCCGGCGCCGCCTCACCGCCGGCTTCCGCGTCCGGGTCACCGCCGCCGCCGAACCCAAGAAATCGTAGAAGACCCACGGCGCCATTCTGACATCGACGGGCGGCGGCGCCAACCACCGTGCCCGCGCAACGCGGCCGGGACCGCCACGGCCCTTGCCGCCGCGCCATGCCCTGGCGATAGTGCGTGCCGTGCCGACCCCCGATGCCACGCACGCTGACCAGCTGCTGCGTCCTTTCCGCCGCGTCCTCGAGAGCTACCCCCAGGTGCCCGCCGAGCTGCTGCAGCAGATCGACGAGCGCGACGGCGGCAAGCGCATCGAGGTGGGGGCCTCGCAGCGGATGCTCCAGGGGCTGGTCGAGCTGACGGGCGATCCGGATCTCGGGCTGCGCGCTGCCCAGGCCACGGAGGTCGGCGACTTCGAGGTGTTCGAGTACGTGGCGGCGTCCGCGCCGAACTGGCGCGAGGGCTTCGAGGCGTTGATCCGATACAGCATGCTGATGAACGGCGCCGCCGACTTCCGGCTCGACTCCGAGGGGGACCCGGTGCGCGTCATCCTCCACAGCACGGTCGAGCTCAACCGCGCAGGCATCGACTTCCAGGTCGCGGCCTTCCACGTGGCCTTCGCGCGGCGCAGGCTACGCGCGGACAGCGACCTGCAAGTCTGCTTTCGCCACGCACGCCCCGACGATGCCAGCGCGTACACCGAGACGTTCGGCGACTCCGAGGTCCTCTTCGGTGCCGAGTTCGATGGCTTTCGCTTCGCCCGCAGCCTGCTGGAGCGTCCCGTGCGGACCGCCGACGCGGCCCTGCACACGGTGCTGCGGGGGCACGCCGACGGCCTGCTGTCGGAGTTCGCGCCCGGGGACGACTGGGTGCAGCGCGCGCGCAGGGACATCGTCGAGAATCTCGCGAAGGGCCGACCCGCCGCGGAGGAGACCGCGGCGCGGCTCGGGACCAGCCGCCGCACGCTGACTCGCAAGCTGGGCGAGCATGCGACGAGCTTCACCGACCTCCTCGCGGATGTACGCAAGCGAACGGCGGTCCGCTACCTCGAGAGTACCCAGCACAGTGTCGAGGAGATCGCGTTCCTGCTCGGCTTCTCCGAGTCGCCCCCCTTCGTGCGCGCCTTCAAGCGATGGACCGGCAGCTCGCCGAAGGAATTCCGCGAGCGCTAGCGGCTTCGGGGAGCGTTCGCTTTCATTCGGCGGCCCGACGTGGCTTGATCGGGCATGGCCAGGGACACCGCCCACCTCGCACTCCTGTCATCGCCGCTGCTTGCGCTGGCGCTCCTGTGTCCCCCTCGCGCGAGCGCCGAGACCTACGACGTGGGCGAGGGCATGGCGCTGACCGCCATCGCCGACGCACCCTGGGCGACGCTGCAGCCCGGCGACGTGGTGCGCATCCACCACCGCGCCGAGCCCTACCGCGAGAAGTGGGTGATCGGCCGGAGCGGTACGGAGCAGGCGCCGATCGTCGTGCAGGGCGTCGCAGGTCCAAATGGCGAGCGCCCCGTGATCAGCGGCGACGGAGCCGTCACCCCGACGAACCTCGCCTACACCAACGGCAGCCGCGGCGTGATCAAGATCGGCAGCTCCGACACACCCTCCGACACGCTGCCGGCGTGGATCGTGATCGAGAACCTGGACGTTCGCTCGGGTCGCGCGCCGTTTCGGTTCACCGACGAGGACGGCGGTTCAGGCAGCTACTCGGACAACGCCGCGGCCATCTACGTGGAGAAGGCGGAGCACCTGGTGCTGCGCAACAACGTCCTACGCGACTCCGGCAACGGGCTGTTCATCGGCGCCTACGAGGGCATGACGCAGCACGTGCTCGTTGAGGGAAACCACATTCACGACAACGGCATCGAGGGCAGCATCTATCAGCACAACAGCTACACCGCTGCCATCGACATCACCTTCCAGTCCAACCACTACGGTCCGCTGCGCGACGGCTGCGACGGCAACAATCTCAAGGACCGCTCGGCGGGCCTGGTGGTACGACACAACTGGATCGAGAGCGGCAACCGGCAGCTTGATCTGGTCGACGCGGAGGACAGCCAGGTGCTGGTGAACCACCCGAGCTACGGCGAGACCTTCGTCTACGGCAACGTGCTGGTCGAGCACGAGGGTGACGGCAACAGCCAGATCATCCACTACGGCGGCGACAGCGGGACCGAGGACGACTACCGCAAGGGCACGCTGCACCTCTTTCACAACACTGTCGTGTCCACGCGCGACGGCAACACGACGCTGCTGCGCCTCTCCACCAACGGTGAGTCGGCCGACATGCGCAACAACATCGTGCGGGTGACCGCGGGCGGCGACCGGCTCGCGCTGCTGTCGGATAACGGCATCCTGAGCATGAGTCACAACCTCCTGCCCCCGGGCTTCACCAGCAGCCACGGCACGTTCGTGGGCACGGTGAACGACGACGGCACCGGCCTGTCAGGCGACGCGCCGGGCTTCGTCGACGAGGTCGGCGGCGACTACCACCTGGCCGAAGACTCGGTCTGCCTGGACGAGGCCGGCGCGCTGCAGGGCGCGGTCCTGCCCGACCACGTGCCGGCACGCCAGTACGTGCGCCACCTCATGTCGGAGGGCCGGCCCGACGACGGGGCGCCCGACATCGGCGCCTTCGAGCGTTGCGCGGACGGCATGTGCGCCGTCGTGGTGCCCGGCGATGGCGACGGCGATGGGGACGGCGACTCCGGCGGCGGCACGGTGGGTGACGGCGACGGCGCGGCGGGCGACGGCGACGGAAGCGGCGGCGGCGATGGCGATAGCAACACCACCGATGGCAGCGGCTCGCAGCAGGGCACGGCCGATGCGGGCGCAGGGGCGTCCGGCTCGGACGATGGCTGCGGATGCGCGGTCATCGGCGGCGGCACAGCGGCGCCGCCCGCCGTGCTCGCCCTCGCCTCACTGGTTGTCGTTCGGCTACGCCGCCGGCGCCCGCGCCAGCGCTGGCGCTAGAAGACGCAGTAGTCGGCGCCGTTGCACATCATGCCATCGGGGCAGCCACCGCCGCAGTTGAGCGCGCAGTAACCGTCGTAGCAGGTGGCTGTGGGTGAGCCCGTGGGCGGGAGATCGCAGTCACCCACGGCCGGGCACTCGCTGGTGCAGAAGCCGCCCGCGCCACAGACATGCCCGCTGGCGCAGTCGTCGCCGCTGTCGCAGATCGTGTACTGCGGCACGGTCGGCTGGCAGATCGCGTTGATGCACTCCAGCTCGCCCGGGCATACGGCGCCGCCGGGGCACGCGAGCGCGCAGACGTCCACACCCTCCTGCGCCGCACAGTAGGGCAGCACCTGGTCACCGCCCGCGGCCGACGGGCACTGGGCGTTGTCGGTGCACGCCTTGGAGCATTGCTTGGCGCCGTCGATCGTCGCGCAGACACTGGAGGCGCACTCGGGGTCCTCGACGCACCCGGTGTACATCGCGCCCGCGGTGGGCTGCGGGTCGGGAGTCGCGGCGTCGCCCAGCGGCGCGTCGCCATCACCGCCGGTGCCAAGCCCCCCGCCATCACCCTGCATGTTGCCGCCCATCATGGGCAGCGCGCCGTCGCCTCCCAGCGGACCGACCGCGCCGTCGAGACCGGTCTGGGGGCCGGAACCGTAACCCGTGCTGGCATCGTCGCCACAGGCGGCCGCCAGCAACCCGATGGCCGCGACCGTCACCACACTCCACCCGCGCGCGTCGCGCGACGGCGACCGCGTTGCATCTTGCACACCCATCTGCACGCTCCCGAACCAAGGCATGCCAGCTAGTTAACCGGCGTCTGCGACCGAAGGCAAGGGCAGCGGCACAGCAGCAGCGGCCGCGGCCTGTCCGACATCGCACCACCACGCGACATCGCGTGGGGATCGTGGAACCATCGCCGCCATGCCGACACGCCTGCTCGCCATCGCTCTACTCGTCACCGCCTGCAGCAGTGACACCACGGACGAGGACGACGCAGCCGACGCGGCCACCGACGCGGCCGCACAGGTCGCGGAGCCCACGACCTGCCCGCTCGCCGGCGACCTCGGCCCCGGGGAGCACATCCTCGACCACGAGGTCGACGGCCTCGAGCGCATCGTCCACCTCTACGTGCCCGACAACTACGACCCCGCCGCGCGCACGCCGATCGTCTTCAACCTGCACCCGCTCGTGCTCGGTGCCTCACTGCTGAGCATCTGGAAGACCGAGTCGGGCATGATGGAGAAGGCCGACGAGGAGGGCTTCCTCGTGGTGACCCCCAGCGGCACCGGCGGCCCGTCCTCGTGGAACGGCGGCGAGGCTTGCTGCGAGCCCGCCTCGAGCGACGGCGTCGACGACGTCGGCTTCATCCTGCACCTGATCGACTACATGGCCGAGCGCACCTGCGTCGACGAGACGCGCGTCTACCTGACCGGCATGTCCAACGGCGCCTACCTCAGCAGTCGCATCGCGTGCGAGGCGTCGGACCGCATCACGGCCATCGCGCCGGTCGTTGGACACCTCTCGCCCGAGCTGTATCCGTGCGAGCTGTCGCGCGCCATGCCGGTGCTGCAGATCACCGGGAGCGAAGACGGCCCCGAGCAGCGCACCGAGGCGTTCGAGCGCTGGGCCGAGATGGCGGGCTGCACCGACGAAGCCGAGGAGACGTTCAACGACGGCGAAGGTGAAGGCACCGCGGTGTGCGTCGAACACGACGAGTGCGAAGACGGTGCGGCGGTGACCCACTGCATCGTTCAGGCGGGCCACTGCTGGCACACCCAGGGTGCGCAGGCCACGCCCGGCTGCATGCCGCCGGTGAGCTTCCACTCCCCGGATGCGATCTGGGACTTCTTCTCGCGCTTCTCGCTGTAGCGAGTCGCGCTGCTGCCGGCTAGACGGGCTAGAGCTGGCTGACCTTCTCGACCGCGTCGCGCAGCTTGGCCTCGCCGCCACCGAGGGACGCGTGCGTTGGCACGTCGTGGTAGGTCATGACGTTGTCGGCCTTCCAGTCGAGGACGCGCTTCCAGTTGGCGCTCACCGTCGAGGCATCGGCGACCTTGCGCGGCTGATCGAAGATGTAGACGGCGTCCGGCTGCACCATGCCCTTCATCATGCCGGGCAGCTTGCCGTGGTCGGCCGCCGGGTACATCCAGCCCAGGTTCTCTCCGCCGATGACGGTGCTGGTGGCCCCGTGGTGCACCCAGATCTCCTCGATCGGGTCCTTCATCTTGAACATCATGGCCATCATGCTGCCCATCATCGCAAACAGACTGTCGGAGCCGCCCTCCCCGGGGGTCTGTGCATCGGGCGCGGAAAAGAGGCCGTCGAAGACGACGAAGTCCAGCTGCCCGGCGAACTGCGGGAAGGGGTCGGCCGCGTCCATCGCTCGCACGCGGTCGAGCGCCATCAGCTTCGCCCCGCTGGCCGTGCGCGGCACGCGTGCCCCGGGGACGACGATCTCCGCCTCCGCAAACGCCGCCTGCCAGGCCGGCATGAGCACGTGGTGGCCACCGCCGGGCGACACGACGTACTTCACCGTCAGGCCCGTCTCCTGCTCGATCGACTTCACGGCCGCGATGCCATCGTCGTCGATGCCGTTCATCACCAGCAGCACGGGCGTGCCGCCGTCGTCGAGCTTGAAGACGAGTGCCCGGTTGTTGATCTGCGGCATGCGCTTGGAGCCGCCCGGGTGGTGTTCGCTCGCGACGATCCAGAAGCCGTCAGCGACCTGCACCGCCTTGCCCGGAGCCTCCTGCGCGAGGTCGAGTTTACCGTTTTCAGCCATGGTTCCCCCCATGTGTTGGATATGGAGAGCGCAGCGTAGCGCGCTTCGGTCGCACGCAGCAATCGCCGATTGTCAGCCGAGCACGTCCGTCGCCTGAAAGTCTTCGATCACCTCGCCCAGGTCGGTGAACATGCGCTCGCGGTAGTCCACGCCGCGCGCACTGGCCGCCTCATCGAGAATCGCGACGTCGGACGTCGCGCTGGCGAAGACGGTGATGAACAGGGAGATCATCAGCCCCTGCTGCACGCTGCGCTCGACGCGGCCGAGGTCGTACTCGACCCCACCTTTGGTGAGCCCGTCAAGGTATCGCTGCAGCAGGGCGGCGCGGCTGTCACGCAGGTCCGCCGAGCGCTGACCCATGTACAGGATACGCGCCAGGTCCTCACCGGGCACGCTTGCCGCGGCGGTCTGCCAGTCGAACACCGCGAAGCGCCCGGCCCCGTCCTGCGGGAAGAACATCTGCTTCGGATGGAAGTCGCCATGCACCAGCGTGAAGTCATCGCCCTCGTCGTGGTGGATGAACCCTTCCCACCCTTCGGCGAGCTTGCGGGCGGCCTGCAGCAGGTTCCCCGTGAGGTGCTCGGGAAACTTCTCCTCGGCCACGGGCAGCACCCCCCTGATGACCGCGCCGAGCAGGGTCTCGTTGTAGTCGACGTTGTCGTGCTGCTTCAGCCAGGCTGCCTCGGCCAGCTTCGGGCTCTTCCACCAGCGCGCGTGCATCTTCGCCGCCGCATCGACGGCGGTCTGTGTGTCCTCGAGGTTGCTGACCCAGAAGTCCCCGTTGCGACACTCCGACATGTCTTCGAGCAACAGCAGGAAGTCGCCGGTCTCGCTATCGATGTGGGCGCCGAAACAGCCCGGTACGGAGATCCCCGCATCGGCCCCGAAGTGCTCGTAGAAGCGGACCTCGCGCTCGTAGAGTCCCATGGCGTGCATCTGCCCGCGGATCTCCTCGTGCGGCGGCGACACCTTGGCGACCAGCGTGTCGGGGGCCTGCCCGCGATCTCCCCCGTACTCGAGCGCCAGCTTGAAGCACTCGCCGGTCTGGCCCTGCTCGCCAACGCCCTCGCACGTCACCTGCGTCACCGCACCGTCGCCGAGCGCGCCGTTGTCCCGCAGCGCCGTCGTCAACCACTCGGCCGTGAGCTCGTCGCTCTTGGTTGGAAAGCTGGTCCCCATGTCATTCTCCCTCGCGAGTTGCACGCAGCGTAGACAGTGTGAGAGCCGGACACAACGGTCCCGATCCTCGACCGGTCGAGGCGCCTCAGTTGATGGTGACGAACGTGGAGCCGCTGCGCTGGCTCTCGTAGCTCGCCCGGATCCAGCACGCGTTGCGCGCGGCGGCGGAGACGCGGACCTCGTCCAGGCTCCCGTAGAACGCCTGGTCGTAGTTGACCCCGAAGGACGGCCACGTCGGATCCGTGTAGCCGTCGTAGCCGCCCACATAGAACGCGCCGTCGTTCGGCGTCAGTGCACAGCCAGGGATGTTCGACGCGGTCTGGACGCCGTCTTCGTAGACTGCGCAGGTGCCGCCGGTGACGACCAGCGCCAGGTGCAGCCAGCTACCCTCCGCCGGTGCCAGGCTTCGCCCGGTGGGCGCTAGCTCGCCGTCGAAGTAGTTGACCACGCGCGTGTTGAGGGCCACGCCGTTGTCGACCGCCAGCTCGTAGTTGGTCACGTAGTCCAGCCCCGAGCCGGACCAGAAGCGCTTGGCGACGATCGTCTCCCACTGGATCGGCGAGCCGCCGGCGTTGGGCTTCACCCAAGCGGACATTGTCACCGCGGTCGTGATGTCGAGGCTCGCCGAGTCCGTGCGCGAGAGCATGTCGCCCGGGTTGGCGAAGTCGAGCCCGCGCCCGATGCGTCCCCCCGTGTCCCGCGGCTGCGAGTAGTCGTAATACGGGATCAGGTCGTTGTCGTTGGAGGTCGAGTCGGGCTCCGTGCCCGGCCCTCCGCCGTAGTCCATGTGGAAGACGGCCGCATGCCCGTTCTGCCACACGCCCCCGACGTTCTGCTTGTCGTTCGAGCTGCCGTCGCCGTACTGCAGATGGAACACGGTGTCCTGTGAGCTGCTGATGCTCGGCAGTCGCACCCACGCCGTCAGGTCACCCGCTGCCCGGTCCCACGACTCGACCTCGAAGTCGAGGTCCGCAGGCCCGCTGTCACTCGTCGAGAAGAACACGTCCGCGCCGTCGTCGCGCGCCGTCATCAGCTCGCTGTCCCCGGCGATCTGCACCAGCACCGGGAAGCTCGTGAGGGTGCAGTCCACGAAGTCCGGGTCGACCACGATGCGCTTGGCCGGGCATGCGCCGCTGGGGTCGGCGTGGTCGGGGCAGCCGTCGATGCAGTCCTCGATTCCGTCCCCGTCCCCGTCGTCGTCGGGCGTCCCGCAGCCACACACGCCCGGGTCCTGCTTGTCGACGTCACCGTCGCAGCTCTCCTGGCAGACGAGGAAGCCGTCGCCGTCGCCGTCGACATCGGCCACGTCACAGCCGCAGGTGCCCGGAGCCGTCTTGTTCGGGTCGAGGTCGCAGTCCTCCTCACAGTCGAGCGCCCCGTCGCCATCGGTGTCGGCATCGGTCACAAAGCAGCCACACACGCCCGGCGCGCTCTTGTCCGGGTCGCTCGGACAGCCGTCGGCGCAGTCGTCGGAGCCGTCGCCGTCCTGGTCCGCACCCGGGTCGCAGCACTGCCCGTCGACGTTCGGGTCCCACTCGCAGCCGTCGGCGGCGACGCCGTTGCAGTCCTCGTAGCCGCCCTGGCAGATCGCGATCTGACAGCTGCCGGCGCTGCACGTGCTGCTCTGCACGTTCGTCAGTCCCGAGCACGGCTCGTGGCCGGGGTCGCCGCTGCACCCGCCACAGTGCGCGTCGCTGGTGTCCGTGTTCACCTCGCAGCCGTCGCCCACATCGCCATTGCAGTCGCCACGGCCGGGGTTGCAGCTCACCACCGCGCACACGGGGTTGCCCCCGCCGGGCAGGCACGCCGACGTCATTACCTCGGGCAGCGCGTTGCAGTCGTTGCCACAGCTGCCGCAGCTCTCCACGTGCACCAGGCTCGTCTCGCAGCCCGCACCGCCATCGCAGTCGTCGTAGCCCGTGTCGCACGTGAAGATGCACGCGCTGCCGGAGCAGGCTGCGCTGAAGACGTTCGGCCGCCCGGCGCAGTCGTTGCCGCAGCCGTTGCAGTGCGCGGGATCGCTCGTGGTGTCCACCTCGCAGCCGTCGCCGGTGTCGCCATTGCAGTTGGCGTACTCCGACGGCAGGCACGCCGAGATCGTGCACTGCCTGGCGCCCGGGCTGCCCCCGCACAGCGCGGCGGCGAACGGGAAGTCGCACTGGACTCCGCAGCTGCCACAGTCATCCGCCGAGTTGAGCTGGGTCTCGCAGCTCAGCTCGTCCCCGTCGCAGTCGCCCCAGTCGGTGTCGCAGGTCGCGACCTCGCAGACGCGGTTTTCGCACGTCGCCGTCCCGTGCTGCTTGCTGCAGACGCTGCCGCAGCCCCCGCAGGTCGACAGCTCGGTCAGGTCCGCCTCGCACCCGTTGCGGTAGTCGCCGTCGCAGTCGGCGAAGCCGTCGTCGCAGCTCACCTCACACGCCCACGCTCGCTGACCGGGGGTCGGGTCCTCGACCGCGCAGGCCACGCTGCCGTGGCCATCCACGTTCTGGTCGAATGCACAGCCGACGTTGCACCCGCCGCAGGTGGCGTCGGTGGACAGGTCGTACTCACACTGGTCGACGCCATCGCAGTCGGCCAGCCCTTCGGGGCACACGATACCGGTACAGATGTCGCCGTCGCAGCCGATGGGGTCGGGGACGAGCTGGCACTGGATGCCGCAGCCGCCGCAGTTGTCCGGCCGGCCCGTGTCGGTCTCGCAGCCGTTTTGAGGATCGCCATCGCAGTCCGCCCAGCCCTGGTCGCAGCCGCCGACCCCGCAGCTGCCGTCATCGCACACACCGACCGCGTGGGGCGGGCTGCACACGCCGCCGCAGCTGCCGCAGTTGTTGACCGACGTCAGCGGCGTCTCGCACCCCGGGTCGCCGTCGCAGTCGCCGAAGAGCGGCTCACAGGTCGTCTCGCAGTCGCGGTCGACGCAGCCGGCGGCGCTGACATTGTCGAGAGCATCGACCGTGCACGCGCGGCCGCAGCCGCCGCAGTGCCCGTCCGAGGCGAGGTCATCGCACGCGGTGATCGCGCTTCCGTCGCAGTCCGCGTAGCCGGGGGCACACGCCTCGATGACGCACGTCCCGCTGGTGCAGCTGGTGAGGCTGCCCGCGAATGCGCAGCCCATGCCGCAGCCGCCGCAGTGGTCGTTGACGTTGAGCTGCAGCTCGCACCCGTCGGCGATATCGTCGTTGCAGTCGCCGTAGTTGCCGAGGCACTCGTCGACGATGCACGCCCCTTCGACGCACGCGGGCGTGGCGCGGTCCGGGTCACCGCAGGCGACGCCGCAGCCGCCGCAGTCCAGCAGCGTCTCGGCGAAGGTCTCGCACAGGCCGTCCTCGCCGTCGCAGTCGATGTACGGCTCCACGCAGCCGGCGGGCTCGCAGCTGCCGTCGACGCACTGGGCCACGGTGTTGTCGTAGGCGCAGACGCTTCCGCAGCCACCGCAGGCGTCGACCGAGGTGATGTCCGCCTCGCAGCCGTTTGCGGAGTCGCCGTCGCAGTCGCGGAAGCCGTTGTCGCAGCCGGTGAGGATGCACAGGCCCGCGCTGCAGATGCTCGTGGCATGGTCGAACGCGCAGTCCGTCAGCTCCGCCTCCTCGTCGACCTCGCCGTCGCAGTCGTCGTCGAACTCGTTGCACGCCTCGGGACAGATCTCCGGACACTGCTCGTTGTCGGGGTTTGGACGGCAGCCGTCGATCGCCGCATCGACCGTCGCCATCGCACCGCCGCCACCGCCACCCGGGGGCATCGCGGTGCCGCCCGTGCCCACATCCTGATCGCCGTTGAACGGCACCGTGGCATCCACCGCGGGATCACCCGACCGCTCCGGCGCCTCCGCACACGCTGCCAGTGTCGACGCAATGCACCCGACGACGACCCATGCGCGGTCGCGCCCCAACCCAACCCATGTCCCCATCCGGCCATCATACGCGGGGGCTGCACCGGCGCAATGCCGCGCCCCGGCGGCTCGCTTCCCCCGCGCGCGTCGTCTACGCTCGCCGCATGCGTCGACTCGCCCCCGTGCTCGTGGGACTCGCACTGCTCGGCATCGGCTTCGCCGCGGGTCGCATGATCCCCGGAGACGACCGGCGCTTGCTCGAGGAGTGCCAGGACACGCTCGCCGAGTACGTCGCCGCTTCACTCAAAGGCTAGCGGCGGTCCGCTACCCCATCGAGATGATGATGAAATCGCTGCTCTCCACACTGCTGCTGATCGGCGCGCTGCCGTTCACTTATGGTTGCGACGACACATCGGAAGGCGTCGCGGTCGATGCGGCAACGCTGGATGGCGGCGGCGACGCGGCGGTCTTGATGGATGCGGCCCTGCCCGGGCCGGATGCCGCCGCGATGGACCCGGCGCTGTGCGAGACGCGCTTCGTGGTCTCGGGATGCCCCTGCGATGGCAGCGAGGACGCCGTCTGCTGCGGCGGCGGGGACGCCCTGGGATGCCGTGACGGCACGTGGCGGTTCTCGCGCATGCGCGCATGCAACCCGAACGTCGCCGACGACGCCGGCAGCCGTCCACGCCGCGCCGAGTGCGACTTCGGCCAATAGGCGGTAGCCGGGCAGGCGACTACAGCAGCGTCAGCATGTGCTCGGCGGAGCTGACGCCGAACTCGCGCGGCGGCTCGACGTTGACCTGCTGCACGACGCCGTCCTCGACGAGCAGCGAGCAGCGCTGGATACGCAGGCCCATCCCGGGGATGTCGACCTCGAGGCCCAGGCGCGTGGCGAACTTGGCGTTGCCATCGCCGAGCATGCGGATCTTGCCGAGCGCGCCCAGCTCCTTGCCCCAGGCGGCCATGACGAAGCCGTCGTTGCCGGCCACGCACCAGACCTCGTCGACGCCCTTGCCCTTCAGGGCGTCGAGCTGCTCGAGGTAGCCGGGCACGTGCTTGGCCGAACACGTCGGCGTATAGGCGCCGGGCAGGCCGAAGATCACGATCTTCTTGCCCTTGGCGGCCTCGGACACCTTGATGGGCTTGGGTGGCAGGGGGCACGCGTCACCGAATTCGAGGGACTCGGTCAGCGTCGCGTCGGGCAGGGTCTCGCCGGCCTTGATCATGATGGAAGCTACCTGGGGATCTCTTTGGCCGGTGTCCAGGGGTGGAGCGCTGCGATCGCGTTTCATGACGGCCGATCTGCGCTAGGCTGCGCGGCGGCGGCCGAGATGATCAGCGACAGCACGCACAAGCACAACTTCCACACCCACACCTACCGCTGCAAGCACGCGGCCGGGGACGTGGGCGACTACTGCAAAGTGGCGGTCGAGCTCGGCATGGAGACGCTGGGGTTTTCGGATCACTCCGGGCTGCCCGACAACCGCTGGCCGGGCTCGCGCATGCCCTACGACGACGTGCCCCACTACACGGCCGCCATCGAGCAGGGACAGCGCGACTTCCCGCAGCTGACCGTCCTCAAGGGGATGGAGTGCGAGTACATCGAGGAGTTCCACAGCTACTACGAGGACGAGCTGCTCGGCGAGCGCGGCTTCGACTACCTGGTGGGCGCCTCGCACGTCGTGCCCATCGACGGCCAGTGGACCGGCGCCTACGAGGCCGACTGGGACGGGCACAGCCTGCGCGCCTACGCGGACTACACCGTGAACATGATGGAGACGCGCCTGTTCAACTTCATCGCCCACCCCGACCTGTTCGGTAACTGCTACCGCACGTGGGACGCGGACGCTCAGGCGTGCTCGCGCGACATGCTCGTGGCGGCCAAGGAGCTCGGCGTGGGGATGGAGCTCAATGCGCTGGGCTTCCGCAAGCAGGCCATGCAGAAGCCCGACAGCCCCTTCCCGCTCTACCCGTGGATGCCCTTCTGGGAGCTGGCGGCCGACATCGGCGCGCCCATGATCGTCAACTCCGACGCCCACACGCCGGGCGACCTGCAGGCCTGCGCCGGCCGCGCGCACATGGTGCGCGTCGACCTGGGGCTGCAGCAGATGGACCTGTCGACCCTCACTCGCCGCGCCGCCTAGCGCGCGTCTCATCACACGCCGAGCCCCCTGGCGCGCGTTCGATCAACCGCGCCGCCTGGCGCCGGAAGCTAGCGCCCCTCGGCCTTGCGCTTGAGGATCGCCTCGACGAAGGCGATGACCGACAGCGCATCGCGCGCCTCGAGTCGCCCCGCAGGGCCCGCGCTGTAGGTGGAGTTGAGCACGCGGCCGTCGCCGCGCAGGACGAACTCGGTCGGCTGGATGATGCCGCGCCGATCCTCCCAGAACGCGCCTAGCGCCTCGGCATGGGCGCGGGTGACCGAGTGACAGACGGTGAAGTTGAGCGGCGCCGCCACCTCGGCGGTCTTGTCGGCGGGATCGACCGAAGCCGCGAAGACGCTGATGTCAGCGGCGTCGAGCTGCGGCTTCTGCTCCGCGAAGTCGGCCAACTGCCGACGGCAGTAGGGTCACCAGTGGCCGCGGTAGAAGAGCACCACGGCGTAGCGGGTCTCGATGTCCGCCGGGAGTGTGAGCGTGGTGCCGTCGAGCCGTGTCAGCTCGAGCGTCGGGAGCGTCTCGCGAATGTCGAGCGGCTGGCCCATGGCGACGCGGACGAGGCTACCACGGGCAGCGCAGGCTCCACGGGCCCCGGGGCGCCCCCCGCACGAGTCCACAGTGCGGAAAGACGGCGGCAACCCCGGATCTGGGCTGGGCAACTCACCAATCGGCCAGCCACCCTCGATTGGGTGAATGGGCGGTTCACTTACCCTGGTCGGGAGGGGTATAGGGATATACCCTCGTGGGGTGGCACACGAGCGGCGCCTGAATCGTATCGATGTGTTGAACGGGAACGGGTGAAGCGATGAGGACGAGTCAATGGGTGCGTCGCACGGGTTTCACCCTGTGCGCGATGGCGGTCGCCGGCTGTGGGCCACTGGACGAGGAGGAGTCGAAGCCGATCGCCGAGCCCCCCGCAGGACACCCCGGCTTCGCGAGCCCCCAGGTGCAGTCGCTGGCGCTGTCGCCCACGCTGCCGGAGCTCTACGTCACCAACACGCCGGCGGACACGCTCGACATCATCGACACCGACTCGCGCGAGGTGATCGTCCGCGTCCCCACGGGCATCGACCCGGTCAGCGTCGCGGTCCGGCCCGACGGCAAGGAGGTCTGGGTTGCCAACCACGTCTCGGACTCGGTCAGCATCATCGACGTCGACCCCGACTCCGCGACTCGCTACCGCATCGTCGGCACGGTCCAGTCCTTCAAGGGCAACGCACTCGTCACGGACTTCGACGAGCCCGCCGGCATCGCGTTCGCCAGCAACGACAAGGCCTACGTCGCGATCACGTCGCGCAACCGCATCGCCGTCGTCGACGTCGACCGGCGCGAGGTCACCAGCCAGATCTGGATCAAGGCCCAGGACCCCCGCGCGCTGACGGTGCGCGACGGCAAGCTCTACGTCATCCCCTTCGAGTCCGGCAACCAGACCGAGCTCTCGGGTTGCTTCATGGGTCCCGAACAGGACCCGGAGTGCACGTTCGACATCGCCGAGGAGCTGTTCGGCAACAGCACCGACGCCATCGTGACGCGCAACTTCCCTGTCAACATCATCCGCAACCGGCGCATCCCCGACCGCGACCTCTTCGTCATCGACACGGACACCGACCAGGTGATCGAGGAGGTCAGCTCGATCGGCACGATGCTCTACGGCGTCGCGGTGGACTCGAGCGGCAGCGTGTTCGTGTCGCTCGCGGAGGCGCGCAACGATGCCAACGGCGAGATGGTCGGCGGCGATGACCTCGAGGACCTCGACAACCGGGCGTTCCTCAACCAGATCGCGCGCGTCGACTGCGGCGACATGGGCTGCGGCGAGCCCGCGCTGATAGAGCTCGAGCCAGCGCTTCCCGAGCAGCCCGCAGACGACCAGGCGCTCGCGACGCCCTTCGGCATCCAGGTCAGCGACGACGACCGGACCGTCGTCGCCGTGGCCTCGGGCTCGAGCAAGCTCTTCACTATGGATGCCGACAGCGGCGAGGTGCTCGGGCGCACGTCGGTCGGCGCGATCCCGAAGTCGCTCGTACTCGAGTCGGACGAAGACGGCGTGCCCGCGAGGGCGTGGGTGTTCAACGCCATCGAGGACAGCGTCTCGCTGGTCGACCTCTCCGACCTGTCGAGCCCCGAGGAGATCGCGAAGATCGCACTCGAGGACCCGACGCTGCCGGAGATCAAGCTGGGTCGCATCGCGTTCAACGACGCGGCGGGCTCCACCAGCGGTACCTACTCCTGCGAGAGCTGCCACCCCGATGGCAACACCGATCAGCTCATCTGGAACCTCGGCGCCAAGTGCGTCACCGCCGGGTGCGACCAGAAGATCCCGCGCACCACGATGCCGATCCGCGGCCTGCGCGACACCCTGCCGCTGCACTGGGACGGCGTGCTCGGCGACCCCTACGGCGGCACCAACGGCGAGCTCATCGACTCGGGCACCGTGGTCGACCCGACCTGCAGCGACGAGCTCGACTGCTTCCGCGACCTGGTCGACGCCAGCATGCTCGGCACGATGTGCGACTTCTACGGCTGCCCCGACAACGGCGAGGGGCTCGCCGGTGCGTTCACCGTGGCGGAGCGCGACGCGATGGCGAAGTTCCTCATGAGCGTGCCCTACCCGCCGAGCCGCGAGCGACGCATCAACGACCGGCTGACGGACCAGGCCTTCGACGCCTTCCGCGGGTTCCTGGCCGTCGATCAAAACGCGGTGGGCTGCAGCCAGGCGCAGGGCGACTGCCACACGGCACCGTTTTGGACCGGCACCAACACGATCAACAGCGGGATGGATGCGCCGACCTTCCGGGGCATCTACGACCGCTTCCTGCAGACGCCCAATGGACGCAGCGGGCTGTGGGACGTGCAGCGGTTCGGCGAGTCCGGCTTCTCCGGATGGAACACCGCCGACGGCCCCGACGAGCTGTACATCCTGGAGTTCGCGTTCAACCAGAGCGCGGCCACGCAGTCGCAGAGCGGTGGCCGAGGGGTGGAGAACTACTGGTCGCTCTTCCAGGAGTGGTCGACGGGCTTCTCGGGCGCCTTCGGCCGTCAGCTCACCCTCGACGCGGGCAGCGCCGGCGACGACGACACCGCCGAGCAGCTCGTTCATCTGGAGCGCGCCGACCGCGAGGGGCTGGTCGACCTGCGCGGCAACGGCGCCGACCTCGGCGACGGTGCCGAGCTGGCCTACGTCTTCGACGACGGCTACTACACGCGGTACGACGCAGGCGGCGCGACGTCGGACAGGCTCACGCGCCAGCAGCTGCTGTCGAGGGCGGCCGACGGCGCCGTCACCCTCACCCTCACCGCACGCATCGGCGTCAACTCCAACTTCAATCACCCGCAGCCAGGGCTGTGGCTTCCCCCGGGCCGATCGGTCCCGGGCGGTGCGGCGCAGCGCCCGCCCGTGCTCGAGGACGGCGTCATCGCGCGCCTCTTCGCGCGCCACGTGGTCGAGGGCACGTCCGTGCTAATCGACGGGCGCAGGATCGACGCGACCATTCGCTGCGAGGAGGGCTCGCTGCCCGAGTGCGAGCGGGAGCGCATCATGATCGACGTCGCGCAGGAGCTCCCGACGGGCGAGTACACCCTGCAGCTGCACACGCCGGGCGGGCTGACGAGCAACGAAGTCATCGTCATCGTTCCCTGAGCTCTAGCAGGTCAGCTGGAGATGCCCGTGGGCGTCCAAAAGTGAATGGATGGTTCACTTTTGCTTTCCCTGCACCGGGTATGACTATATACCCCAATGGGTATGGTCCTGTGGGTGTGGGTCCACGGGTGGGATGGGGTGTGCCATGGGTACAGATTCGATTTGTCGCAGCATCAACGGCGCGGCCCTGGCGGTTGGGCTCGCCACCGCCGCCTGCGGTCCCCTGAGCGAAGAGGCGCAGGGACCCGAGCAGGCGATCGAGGAGCCGCCGGCGGGGCATCCCGGCTTCGCGAGTCCGCAGGTTCAGTCGCTGGCGCTCTCGCCCAGCCTGCCCGAGCTGTACGTGACCAACACGCCGGCGGACACGCTCGACATCATCGACACCGAGTCGCGTGAGGTGCTCGTGCGCGTGCCGACGGGCATCGACCCGGTCAGCGTGGCCGTCCGACCCGACGGCAAGGAGGTCTGGGTTGCGAACCACGTCTCGGACTCGGTCAGCATCATCGACGTCGACCCGGACAGCCCGACCCGCTACCGCATCGTCGGGACCGTGCAGGCCTGGGAGGAGTCGGGGCTGACAACCGACTTCGACGAGCCCGCGGGCATCGCCTTCGCTAGCAACGACAAGGCCTACGTCGCGATCACCTCGCGCAACCGCATCGCCGTCGTCGACGTCGCCCGGCGCGAGGTCACCGATCAGATCTGGATCAAGTCCCAGGACCCGCGTGCGCTGACGGTGCGGGACGGGAAGCTCTACGTGATCCCCTTCGAGTCGGGTAACCAAACGGAGCTGTCGGGCTGCTACGGGACCATGCGCGGCGACTGCACGTTCGAGTTCACCGAGACGATCCAGAGCAACAGCGTCGACGCCATCCTCACGCGCAACTTCGACGCCAACATCGTCCGCAACGGCAACGTCCCCGACCGCGACCTCTTCGTGATCGACACCGACACCGACCGGGTCATCGAGGAGGTCAGCACGCTGGGCACGATACTCTACGGCGTCACCGTCGACTCCGGGGGGGGCGTCTACGTCTCGCTGACCGAGGCGCGCAACGACGCCAACGGTGAGATGGCACTGGGCGACGACCTCGAGCACCTCGACAACCGCGCGTTCCTCAACCAGATCGCGCGCGTCGACTGCGGCGACATGGGCTGCGGCGAGCCGGAGCTCTTCGAGCTCGAGCCGCTGCTGCCCGAGCAACCCGCGCCCGGCATGGCGCTGGCTACGCCCTACGGCATCGAGATCAGCGGCGACGACCGGACCCTCGTCGCGGTAGCCGCCGGCTCGAGCATGCTGTTCACGATGGACGCCGACAGCGGCGAGGTGCTCGGCCGCACGCCGGTCGGAGCGATCCCCAAGGCACTCGTGCTCGAGTCGGACGCCGACGGCAAGCCGACGCAAGCGTGGGTCTACAACGCCATCGAAGACAGCGTCTCCCTGGTCGACCTCTCCGACCTGTCGAGCCCCGAGGAGGTCGCGAAGGTCGAGCTGGAGGACCCGACGCTGCCGGAGATCAAGCTCGGCCGCATCGCCTTCAACGACGCGGCGGGCTCCACCAGCGGCACCTACTCCTGCGAGAGCTGCCACCCCGACGGCAACACCGACCAGCTGCTGTGGAACCTCGGCGCCAAGTGCGTGACGGCGGGCTGCGACCAGAAGATCCCGCGCAGCACGATGCCCATCCGCGGCCTGCGCGACACGCTGCCGCTGCACTGGGACGGCGTGCTGGGCGATCCCTTCGGCGGCATCAACGCCGAGGTGGGCCCCCGGACCGAGATCGACCCGACGTGCAGTGACGAGCTCGACTGCTTCCGCGACCTGGTCGACGCCAGCATGCTCGGCACGATGTGCGACTTCTACGGGTGTCCCGACAACGGCGAGGGCCTCGCGGGCGCGTTCACCGTCGCAGAGCGCGACGCGATGGCGAAGTTCTTGATGAGCGTGCCCTACCCGCCAACCCGTGCGCGGCAGATGGACGACCAGCTCAGCGACCAGGCCTTCGACGCGTTCCGGGGCTTCCTCGGCGTCGATCAGAACGCGACCGGCTGCAGCCGCGCCGGCGGAATGTGCCACACGGCGCCCTTCTGGGCGGGCACCAACACGCCCGGCATCGGCATGGACGCGCCGACCTTCCGCGGCATCTACGACCGCTTCCTCCAGCTGCCCAACGGGCGCACCAACATGTACCAGGTCTACCAGAGCATCGGCGGCGCGACGGGGGTCTCCTGGAGCCCCCAGAACGGCCCCGACGAAGAATTCGCTTACGGCTTCGCCTTCTCCTCCGACTCGGCCCGGCGTCAGAGCGGCGGACGGCCGGTCCAGGGCTACTTCAGCCTGTTCGAAGAGACCTCCACGGGCTTCGCGGGATCCTTCGCGCGCCAGGTGACGCTCGACGCGCGCAGCGCGGACGACGACGCGACCGCGGATATACTCGAGCACATGGAGCGCGCCGATGGCGACGGCCTGATCGACCTGCGCGGCAACGGCGCCGGAATCGACGACGGTCGGCAGCTGCTCTACGTCTTCGACGACGGCGTCTACCGACGCCACGATCACGACGGCGAGACCTCGGAGACGAAGACGCGGGCGCAGCTCCTATCGGCCGCGGCCGATGGCGCGATCACACTCACGCTCACCGGCCGGCTCGGCGTCAACACCGACGTCAACCACCCGCAGCCCGCCCTGTGGCTACCGCAGGGCTCGCAGCGCGACTTCCCGCCGCTGCAGGAGATACCGGAGGTGAGCGGCTCGCGGCTGTCGACGCTCTACGGTCGCCACATCGAGGAGGGTGCGAGCTTCCTCGTGGATGGCCGCAGGGTCGATGCCAGCGTCACGTGCGAAGCCGGCAGCCTGCCGACGTGCGACGACGAGCAGCTGCGCGTGGAGTTCAACGAGGACCTCGCGCCAGGCGAGCGCCTCTTCGCCATCCAGACGCCGGACGGTCTGATCAGCAACGAGCTGATCATGGTGGTCCGCTAGCTGGTACGATGACGTGTGATGTCGGGATGTAGATCGATCGACCGAGGGCTGCGGCGCGGAGGAACACAGATCGCGTGCGGCCTGCTGTGGGTCCTCACCGGCTTCATCGCCTTCAGCGGCTGCGGCAAGGAGGACGACGACGCATCGGACGCCGGGACCGACGCCGCGACGGGCGGGCGCGATCCCCTCGGGCAGGAGATGCCGCTGTTCCCCCCCGGCGAGCTCTTCATCGACGAGCTGTCGTCGCCTGCGGAGCCGACCTTTTCGATCGAGGACTTCGGCGGCGCGGAGTACTGCGGTAGCTGCCACCGCAGCCACTACGCCCAGTGGGAGCACTCGGCGCACGCCAACGCAATGAAGGACCCGGTCTTCCTCGGGCTCATCCGGAAGATGCGCGAGGACGTGGGCGACACCAGCGACATGTTCTGCACGCAGTGCCACAGCCCGATTGGCACGCGCAGCCACGACATCCGCCCCGGCTTCGAGCTCAGCGACCTGAGTCCGATCACGCTGCAGGGCGTCACCTGCGAGGGCTGCCACCTCATCACCGAGATGGCGCGGCCCTTCAACAGCGGCGCGGTGATCGAGCCGGGCGCGCCCGTACAGGGCCCCTTCGGCAGCGACCTGGCACCCCACGCCACGGTGGCCACGTCGATCCTCGACACGCCCGACTTCTGCGGCGGCTGCCACGACGTGGCGCTGCCGACGGGCCTGCCGCTCGAGACGCCCTTCGAGGAGTACAAGAAGTCCGGCTCGCGGGTGACCTGCCAGGAGTGCCACATGCCCACGACGGAGGGGCAGGCCGTGGATCAGGAGGGCATTCCCGTGCGCGAGCTGCACAGCCATCGCTTCACGAGCGTGGACGTGCCGGCGGCCTACCTGAAGGACCCGCAGGATCCGATCGTGATGGAGCGGCTCTACGACGAGAGCAAGAAGCTCCTGCAGGCGTCGGCGGACATGGCGGTCGAGGGTGAGCTCGGACCGGCCGGCGCATCGATCCGTATCGACCTGACCAACCTGATCCCGAGCCACCGGCTGCCGACCGGCTCGTCGTTCAACCGCCAGTTCTGGATCTACATCAAGGTGGACGACGCCAATGGCATGCAGGTCTACGAGACCGGCCACTTCGACGAGAACGGCGACCTGCGCGACGTGCACGACCGGGCCAACCGCCGCGAGGACCGGCTGCTCGTCACCATCGGCGCGATCCTCTGGGGCCACAACGACTTCCCCACGCTCTTCCCGTGGCGTGCGGACCGCATCGAGCACAGCATCATCGAGCCCGGCGCTACGCGCGGCTTCCGCTTCCAGTTCCCGGTGGAGGACAGCTACGCGCTGCCGCTGGAAGCGACGGTGGAGTTCCGCTTCCGCAGCTTCTCACCGCGGCTGCTGCGCGCGCTGGAGATCGAGGACGAGATCGAGCGGCCGCGCGTGGTGACGATCGTGAAGCGGGAGCTGCTGCTCGACTACGACGAAGCGCCGTAGTGGTTGGGCGCTTGGGCGCTTGAGCGCTTGGGCCTTCTCATAGCTCTCGGCGTGCGGCAGGTGGGGGAGGGGTGCGGCGGCTCAGACAGTCCTCGGGTTGGCGCACGACGGCGTGGGGGACGAAGGCTCACGCCCCGATGTGAGGCGGCGCGCGGCTATCAGCTCACAACCCTGCGGGGAACTCGCCGGCGCACCCCTCCCACACCTGCCTTGGACAGGCTCGGTGGGGGACTGAAGGCCAGAGCGCGCGGTGTGTTGATTGCACGGAGTGCGGCGGCTCAGACAGTCCTCGGGTTGGCGGGCGACGGCGTTGGTGGCGGAGGCAGCCGCCCCAACGTCGGTGAGCGCGCGGTCATCGTCGACAACCCTGCGGGGAACTCGCCGGCGCACCCCTCCCCCACCTGCCTTGGACGAGGCTCAGGATGGATCGAGAGCCAAAGCGCGTGGTGTACTGCTCGCCCTTCGGTGGAGCGGTCGAGACTAGCGCGTGGGAGGGGGGGGCGTGTGCCAGACGTCGGCGGCGGTTGGGTCGGGTGGGGCGGCGGAGAGTAGCTCGGGGGGTAGCAGCTCGCTCGCCTTCGCGAGCGCCTGGTTGCTCTGCTCACTGCGGCCCGTGCCCCAGTAGACCGAGGCCACCTGCAGGGCGAAGCCGCCGAGGGAGGCGCGCTGGGCGTTGACGGGCACGCGGCGGTAGTCGCGGCGGACGTGCTCGATCGCTTCGAGGAAGCGCGGGCCTGCGATCGTCCAGTCGCCACGGCCCGCCTGGCGCGCCGGGTTGCGCGCGGCCGATAGCTCGACGACCGGGTAGTCGTCGGTGTTGCGCGGTACGCTCGCCAGCCGCTCCCGCAGTGACTCGAGCGAGCCCACGTGCAGCGCGTAGGGGCCCAGCGGGTGCGTCACCCAGCGGTCGCCAACGCCCTTGCGGGACAGCATCCTGGCGCGCCGCGAGGCCACCGACGGATCGACCTTTACGCCCTTGCCGCCGATCAGCGCCACGATCGCGTGCGCGCCGTAGAAGTCGCCGCGGTACAGCTGCGCATCGGGGAAGACGTCGAGGAAGGTTGCGACGATCGAGCGAAACTCGAGCGGGCTCAGCTGATAGAGCGGAAGCCACTGGCAGAACAGCCCGCCCTCGGCGAGACGACGCCTTGCGGCGGCAAAGTGCCGTGCGCTGTAGAGCGCGCCCGTCTCGGAGCGCCACGGCACGAAGAGGTCGGCGACGATCACGTCGAAGCGCTCGCCGCGCCGACGCAGGAAGCTGCGCGCGTCGTCATTGACCACGTGCGTGCGCGGGTCGTCGAAGACGCCGCCGTTGGAGCGCGCGAAGTAGCGGCGCGCCGCGGCGGTCACGCCGGGCATGATCTCGACGCTCACCAGCCGCTCCACGCCGTGGGCGAGGGCGGCGCTTGCCGACGAGCCGGTGGCAGTGCCGATGAAAGCGACGCGCTTCGGCGAGGGGTGCAGCAGCAGCGGTACGTGTCCCTGTCGCTCCTGGTGCACGCGATCGGTGGTGCCGCCGAGCGCGTAGTGGTTGTCGGTCTGGATCAGCCGCTCGCGCCCGCGCTGCACGACCGCCACCATGCCCTGTGCGCTCGTGCGCACGTGCAACAGCGTATCGCCGCGGGCCAGCCGCAGCTGCGGTACACGCCACGGTGCCGCGAGCGCGACGGCAGCGAGCACCGCGACCGACACCAGCACGCGCGCAGCCGGCGCGCGCGAAGCGGTCAGCGCGATGACCAGGTAGACCGCCGACAGCACCATGAAGCTCGGCCACAGGGTCAGGGCGGGCAGCAGCAGATAGGGTGCGGTCAGCGAGCCGGCGATCGCCCCCAGCGTGTTGGCGGCGAGCAGTCCGCCGGCGAGCCGGCCCGCGGCACGACCGTCACCCTCGGCGCGCTGGCCGCAGAGTACGAAGAGCCCCGGCAGCACGACGGCGGCCGCCACCAATGCCGGCCCCGCGGTCAGCGCGCACAGCGCCATCATGCGCGGCACGTAGCTGTCGGGGGCGCCGACGCTCAGCTGGTAGGTGAGCCCGTCGGTGGCGCCGCTGAACACGAGCGGAAATGCCGCCAGGCCCACGGCCGCCGCCGTCGCCGAGAGCGTGACGAGCACCGCGGCTGTCACGCGCGCCTGCAGCGCGACCACGAGCAGCGCGCCGAGGCCGAGCGACAGCAGCGTCGTCACGAGCACGGCGCCGAGCGCGAAGGTGGACTGATCGAGCACGCGCCCGAACGCCTGGTGCAGCAGCAGCTGTGCGGCGAAGACGCCGAAGCCCGAGCCGGCACTGATCAGCAGCGCATCGAGCGGCGGCCACGTCGCAGCGAGCGGCGGCGACGACCGAACGTCGGACCGCTCAGTTGCGCGCGAGAGCATCAGCGCGACGAGCCCCGGCAGCGTCAGCAGCGCAGCACCGACGAGGTAGGCGCTGCCCACGCCCAGCAGCGCGGGCAACCAGAAGGCGGTCAGCCCCGCGCCCAGCGCTGCGCCGAGCAGATCCGCCGCATACAGCGCGCTGCCCTTGCTCCCCAGCTCGGTCGCCTCCCCGGCTGTCGCCGCGATCAGCAACGGAAACGCGACGCCGATCGCGGTGCTCGCCGGCAGGGTCGCCACCAGCGAAGCCAGCAAGCGGCTGAGCGTCAGCGCAAACGTCGACGTCGTGTCGAGCCCGTCGACGACGCCGGTCACGAGCGACAGGGTCGGCTCCACCAGCAGCGACAGCGCCACCGCCGACAGCTGGACGAGCGCGTAGGCGCGCAGCGGCGAGGAGGTGCGCGCAGCGATGCGGGCGCCGAGCAGCGCGCCGAGCAGCGCGCCGAGCGAGAGCGCCACCAGCGACGCGGAGACGGCCGGCGCGGTCGCGCCCATCACGCCCCGGATGAAGCGCATCCACGTCGTCTCGACGATCAGCGCGCCGGCGCCCACCGAGAAGAACAGGGGCAGCACGAGCCGCAGCTTGAGTCGGCCGTCGTCGAGCATTCGGACGCCGCCGACCATAGCAGCCGGGCGGCGCCGAACAACAACGCGGGACGCCCATCGGTCGCCGATTTGCTGCTACAAGCGAGACTCGCGATGGACCCACAGCAGCGGAGAGCGAACATGGTTGTCGAATTCGAAAAGCAGGGCCGGCTGGCGGTGATCACCCTCAACCGCCCCGAGGCGCGCAACGCGGTCAACGGCGAGCTCGCAAACGCGTTGGAGGCTGCGCTCGATGCGTACGAGGCGGACGGCGAGCTGTGGGCAGCCATCCTCACGGCCAACGGCAAGGCCTTCTGTGCGGGTGCGGACCTCAAGGCGATCGCAGCCGGCAAGGGCGCGGAGCTCGCGACCAAGAAGGGCGGCTTCGGCGGCATCGTCATGCGCAAGCGCACCAAGCCGCTGGTCGCAGCGGTCACGGGCAGTGCGCTCGCGGGCGGCACGGAGATCGCCCTGGCCTGCGACCTGATCGTGTGCTCCGAGGAGACCAACTTCGGCCTGCCCGAGGTCAAGCGCTCGCTCGTGGCTGCCGCCGGTGGGCTCTTTCGGCTGCCGCGCGCGATCGGCATGGCGCCTGCCCTCGAGGTGATCCTGACCGGCGACCCGCTGTCCGCCGAGCGCGCCTACCAGCTGGGCATGATCAACAAGGTCGTGCCCGGTGATCAGGTGATGGACGAGGCGCGCAAGCTCGCCGAGCGCATCGCGGCCAACGCACCACTGGCCGTGCAGGCGAGCCGCCGCGTGGCGATGGGCGCCTACGCCGACAGCGACGAGAGCCTGTGGAAGGCCAGCTTCAAGGAGTTCCAGGGGCTCGCCAGCACCGAGGACTACAAGGAGGGCCCGCGGGCGTTCATCGAGAAGCGCGCGCCGAAGTGGCAGGGCAAGTAGCGCCGCGGGCCGTCATTGCTCGGTCACTGGCCGGTCACTGGCCGGTCACTGGCCGGTCACTGCACGCGCGGGTGCGCGACGAACCACTCCATCGCCAGCTCGCCCCAGTGGAAGTTGATGTCACCGGACGTGCACGTGGTGGCGTTGAGCGCGCCGAAGGGCGGGATACCCTCGGTGTCGGTGCCGCCGGGGATGCAGTGGCCGGCGAGCACCGCTTGGCCGCCGTAGTCGTGCCAGATGAACTCGAAGTCGGTGCCGTTGTCGTTGGTCCAGCGCGTGTGGCCGTAGCTGTCGTCCCCGGCGATCATCTGCTCGTCTTTCATCCCGAGGATGTCGATCAGCCGGTCGCGCATCACCTCGGCCTCGTCGTAGGCAAACGCGGTGTCGGTGAGGCCCTGCATGTAGAGCAGTGGGATCTCCGGGTCGAGCCCCGCGTCGTCGATCCCCGAGGGCACCGCGGCCACAGGCGCTGCACTCGCAAGCAGGTCGCTGTGGTTGCGCACGAACCACCACGTCATGATGCCGCCCTGTGAGAAGCCCGTGATATGCACGCGCTCCTCGTCGACCGGGAGCAGGTCGATCGTGCGCAGCATGAAGTCGTGCACCGTCGGGTAGTGCGTGTCGTTCCAGCTACCGCCCGGCTGGCTGGGGTGCACCGTGATGAACCCCTGCGGCGGTGCCAGCTGATCGAGCTCCGTGTTGAGTCGCATCTGGGCGCCCGACATGGTGGCGCCGTGGACGTCGAAGATCAGACCGCAACCGTCATCGGGGCAGCTGTCGGGGATCATCACCAGGAAGTCGATGCCGTCGCAGGTGAAGGCGTGGTCGCCCGGGTCGCCCGCGGTGATGCACTCGTCGCCGTCGAACGCAGGTAGCTGGGGTTCCATCGAGTCGCCGCCATCCGGCTCGTCGTCGTCCCCCACGCTGCCGCAGCCGGCCGCGATCAGCACGGCGCACGGTATCCACAGTGTCCAGAGTCCATGACCACGCATCAGCACCTCCGAATTACCCACGCATGAACACTCTGCATGCAGCGTAGCCCGATGTCGACCGCGCTACTTGCTGCCCGCGGTCGAGCCCGGCGCGGCCTTCGGGTCGGTCACGTCGGCCGCATCCACCAGGCTCCACTTGCCGTCGTTGCGAAACAGGCGCTTGCCGATGCGCGGGTACTGCGCCTCGTCGTGCTGGAGGCGCTCACCGATCACCAGGCACTGCAGCGGCCCGGGGCCCGGGTTGTGGAACACGTGCGCAGGCCCGCCCGCAGGCAGCCCCACGAAGTCGCCGGCGCCCAGTTCGAAGGTCTGCTCGTCGAGCGTGACCTGGCCCCGGCCGGACAGCACGTAGACGCACTCGTCTTCCTGTAGATGGCGGTGGTACTGGGTCGAGTCCGCACCGGCGGGGATGTCGATCAGGTGCACGCCGAGCCCGGTGAGGCCCGTCGCGTCGCCGAGCGAGCGGTTGTCGCGGCGGCCGTTGTCGTTGAGGAAGTGCACCTTCGCGACGCGCTCCATCGCATCGATGTCAGCCGCGCTCAGGATGTGCTTGCCGGGGGAGCTGTCCGCTTTCGTCATGCACGCAGCATGAACCGCGGTGGCGGTGCGTCAACAGCCCTGTCTCAGCGCGGTATCGCATCGAGAAAGGACAGCAGCTCGGCAGCGGTGCGCTCGGGATCCTCGATGGCGGTCATGTGCCCGAGCCCCTCGAGCACGACGTGCTCGACGTCGGGGATCGTCCGCGCGAGCAGCTCGCCAGGCTTGATGAACATGGTGTCGTGTTCGCCGAGCAGCACGAGGCATGGACACGGGATACCGCGCAGCAGCTTCACCTTCGGATCGAGGTCGTCGTAGAAGGTGCGCATGAACGCCGGGAAGCGCGTGTGGTCGCTGCTGGACAGCACGTCGCCGACCATGCGCCAGCAGCGGTCGGACTCGGGGTTGTCGTCGAGGCGGTTGAGAAACGGCTCCGTGCGCCCCGACTCGCGGACCTTCGCCAGGAGCGAGCGCGGGTCGAGGCGCTCGTACGCAACCGCCATCGGATTTTGACTCGGGTCGAGCCGCTCGTAGTCGTCCTTGTCGTCGAACTCGGGCGCGCAGTAGTGGTCGGTGGGCGCGGTGGCCGAACCCGTGTCCGTGCTCATCAAGCTCAGCAGCCGATCGCCGTGGCGCATCGCGTACCGAAGCCCCACGATGCCGCCCGTGGCGTGGGTCAGCAGGTGGAAGCGCTCGAGGCCCAGGTGGTCGGCGATCGCGCCGATGTCCTCCGCCATCGTCTCGACGTCGTAGCCGGGCGCGTCGGCGGGCTCGGTCGTGCGGCCGTGGCCGCGCATGTCGGTGTCGATGACGCGGTAGCGCGCAGCGAGTCGCTCGCTCACGCCGGGCAGCGACCAGTAGCTGCCGTTCTCGCACACGCCATGGGTGGTGAGGATGGGCTCGCCCTCGCCCAGCTCGTCGTAGTAGAGGCGGGCGGACCCGCGGTTGGCATACGGCATCGGTCGTTGTCCTCGTGCGGAAGTAACAGCTAGCGGCGCACCTGCACGCGGCCTTCGCTGACGCGGTGCTCGATCGGCGTCAGCTGCAGCGCATCGATGAAGCTGCCGCGGTTGTCCGCGTTGGGCCCGAGGCAGCGCCCGTCGGCGTCGAAGTAGAAGCCGTGAAACGGACAGCGCAGGCAGTCGCGCTCGAGCCGGCCGCCGTGGCCGAGGTGCGCGCCCTGGTGCGGGCAGAAGGCGTCGAAGACGCGCAGCCGTCCGCCTTCGCCGACGGTTGCGATCAGCTCGTCGTCCCCGACGCTGTAGCGATGCACCTCGCCGCCAGCGATGTTCGACAGCGCGTCGAGGTCCTCCCAGCGATCGGACGGCGGCGCCGGCGCGGGCACCTCGGGCGTGCGGAAATCCTTCGGGTAGAACGTCTGCCCCCAGCGCATCACATCCGCGAGCGCCTTCTCCGACGGCAGCAGTCCCGGCTGCGGGAGGTGCTTGCGGTTTCTCCAGATGATCGCGTCGATGTCGAACTCGTTCTTGATGAAGTTCGCCATGACGCCCGCGAGTCGATCGGCCAGCGGACGCGACGAGATGCGCCCGACCGCGCGCTCCGCCCATGGCGGGAAGGTGTCCGGCGACAGCGCCATCGTCACGTACACGCGCGTGCGGTAGGCGCCCTCGGGCGTCAGCGTCACCAGCGCGTGCATGTCCGGCGTGCCCTTGCCCTGCGCCCCGACCACGGCCAGGCCGGGGCCGTGGTAGACGTAGTCGTGCGTCAGCGTCAGCCGCGGAAGAACGTTCGACAGCAGCCGGATGCTCCGTTTCGTCGAGCACTTGCCGTAGCGAAAGTTCGTGTCCTGCTTGAGCGTGATGGTCTCGGCGGTGATCTCGTGGTCGTAGATCTTCGAGTAGTCCCACAGGTGCACGGCCTTGAAGTGCAGGTTGTCCGAACCGTTTTCGACGAAGTCCATCACGTGGGTGTCCTCGAAGATCGTCGGCGTGCTCGAGACGTACTCGCCCGGGTACGGGTCCTCGAAGAGCACGGGAAACGGTCGGTCAGGCCGCTGCAGGTCCTCGCCGTACCAGACGAAGACGAGGCCGAAGTGCACCACCACGACCATCTCGTGCTGCCCCTCGAAGCGCACCGTGTACGCCTCGTCGCTGCCGCCGCGCTCGACGGTGACGAAGGTGTCGAGGAAGAGCACCTCGCCATCGCCGCGCCTGCGCTGCTCGGCCACGGGGATCAGGTTGAACCACGTGTGCAGCCGCTGCGGGCGCGGGTTGTGCCGCTTGTGCGCCGGCTTGGTCTCCGCCGGGGGCGCCTCGCTGGTTCGAGAGTCAGGCGTGGGCAAGGGTCGGTACTCCTTCGGCACCGCACGCGCCCGCGGCACCGAGGGGCACGATACACCGCCTCACATCGAATGCGAACGCGCAGCCGGTGGCCGCAAATGCCGCGATCTACTCGACCAGTACGATCGGACAGCCAAGCTGGATCTCGACCGCGCCCATCTCGGCCGCCTCGAGCGCCGTGCACGTCGCGGGGCAGGCGTGGATGCGCTGGGGTGCGTCGGGATCGTCGTAGTACCAGGCGGCCGCGTTGCTACCGCAGTCGCCCATGGTCGGCACGTTTGCAAACGTCTGCCCGTCCTGCGCCGGGTCGGCCCGGAAGATTACGTTCACCAGCTCCTTGTCGAAGGGCATCGTGTCGTCGGTCGGCTCGGGAATGCCCCACTCGCAGGTGAGCGCAAGCGTCTGCAGCTCCGTGACCGTCTCGACGCTGACGACGTCGTCGCGGATGGAGGTGAGCGCGTCGATGAAGCTGCCGCCGCCGGTCAGGTCGCACGCAGCCTGGCCACCGCCGCAGTCGGTGCCGGTCGCCGACGCGATCATGTTGAGCAGGTTGAGGTCGCTCACGCCGTTGAGCGCGATCGTGTAGACCGGGACCCCGGCGCTCGACGCCGCAGCGACGATCGTCGGCGTGTCCTCGGCGCAGCCACTCGGCGCGCCGTCGGTGATGAAGAGCACGATGCACTCCTCGCCCGCGTCTGCGGGGTCGGCCGGCGTGAAGTTCCTGCAGAACTGGGTCGCGCCCTTGATCGCGCCCTCGATCGGCGTGCCGATGCCGATGGGCCCCCCCGGCAGCCCGCCGGTGATCGCAGCCGCATGCCCGGGCAGCCGCCCCAGCGGCACGGGCGGCGGGTCGTAGGTGTTGGCCGAGCAGTTGTCGAGCCCGAAGCCCGCGGGCGGGAACAGGCCGAGCGCCACGTCGAGCCCCTCCGAGGCCGGGTCGTTGACGAAGTCGGTGATCGCCTGCACCGCGCCCGGCCACAGCGGCACCATGCTGCCGGACTGGTCGAGCATGATGTAGATCGCCATCGGCTCGGCGCGCGTGGTCGTCACCTCCATGGTCACCTCGATGACCTCCGGCTCGACGCGCTCACCGCCGCACAGGTCGGGGTCGAAACCGCCGCCGTCGCCCAGGTCACTGCCGCCCGTGCCACCGCCCGTGCTGCCCGTGCCGCCGCCCGTGCTCCCGGTGCCGCCGCCGAAGGAGCCCGTGCCGCCGAGCATTGCGCCGGTGCCACCGCCGACCGCTCCGGTGCCGCCGCCCTGGCCGCGCCCCTCACCGCCCGAGCTTGCGCTGCAGGCCATCGCTGCGACGGCGAACGTCGCCGTCGTTATCGCACCCATGCACAGCCGCATCCCACACCGCCTTCTCACCCCACCCGAGATCACTGTAGCAGACGCCCCCTGCCGCATGCCGCGCATGGAAAACCCGTCGGAACTGCCGGTCGCCCGGCCGGAATTGTCCCCGGGCGGCCACTTGGCCTCAACGGTCAATCGGTTCGTCCCGGGCCATCAATGCGCGCCACGTACCCCGGTGGGAGTCTATTTCTGCGGGCCGAAGCGCCCGCCGGAGGTGGTGATGAGGTGGATCGGGTTTTCGGGTGCTGGACAGTGGGCGGCCATCGGCTGTCTCGTCGTGGGTTGCTCAACCGCCGGTGAGGTCGACCCCGGGTCGCGCTATCAACCGCCCGCCCAGCCTGACTACGGGCCCAGCGAGCCCGGGGCCGTCGCACCCGGTGAGACCCTCGGTGACGCGCCCGAGCCATTCGAGCTGACGGGCACCGCCGGGATGGCCGCGCCGGAGCCGCTCGGCCAGGGCGCCGAGGACACCGAGGACGGCGCACCCGACGACCGCCCCCCGTGCATCGACGACCCGCAGCAGGCGGCGATCATCGGCGACTCCTACATCAACTGGGTATCCCACAGCCTGCCGGCGGACCTGACGGCACGCATCGGGCATGCGTTTCCGATGCACGCGATCGGCGGCGCTTCGATGGCCTCCGGCGGCGTCGCGGGCTTCATCCCCGACCAGTACGACAACGCCAAGGCCCAGCAGCCCGACCTGCGCTTCGTCATCATGACCGGTGGCGGCAACGACCTGCTCGTTCCGGATGGCAACATGACGGGCGCCAGCGAGTGCAAGAACAGCCTCGACTCGCCCAGCATGCCCATCTGCCAGCAGGTCATCGACCTCGCCCTCGACGAGGCGCGCACACTCCTGATGCGAGCCGCCCAGGACGGCGTGCGCGACGTGGTCTACTTCTTCTACCCTCGCATCCCGGAGGGCACGATCGTGGGCGGCACACACCCCAACACGATCCTCGACCACGCGCTGCCGCAGGCGCGCGCATTCTGCGACAACGCCGTGAACGACACGCACGGTGCGCTGCGCTGCCACTTCGTGGACATGACCCCCGTCTTCGGCGGCGACACGTCACTGTTCGCGCCGACCGACATCCACCCCAACCTCGCGGGCTCCGCGAAGATGGCCGACGCCATCTGGGACACGATGACGGAAGCGTGCATCGGCCAGCCCTCGAGCAGCGGCTGCTGCGCGCCGTAGTCGGCGGCGAAGACTTCGCCGCGCTATGACCGCGCGTCGAGTTCCGCCTGCGCGGCCAGCACGTCCTGCTCCCACTGCGCACCGTTGATGCCGAGGATCGCGAAGTACACGTAGCGGCCCGTGACCCGGGTGAGCTCGGCGAGGTCCGCATCCGGATCCGCCGCGAGGATGCCCACGGCGTCCATGAAGGTGGCGTTCACGAGGCGAGCGACCGTCATGAACTCCTCGGGGCGGTGCCCCGTCAGCCCGCCCTGCACCGCACCGACGAAGAGGTCCTCGGCCAGTTGCCGGTCCGACTCGAGCCTGCTCTCGCGGATCGCCTCACCGACCACCGAGTCCTCGTGCTCGCATCGCAGGATCAGCAACGAGGTCTGCCAGTCCGCACGGTGGATCGCCAGCGTGTCGGCGACCACGCCGATGACGCGGTCGGCGCTCCACTCGCCTCGCTGCACGACCATTCGGCGCACCGCGCGTCCGCGCTCGATGATCGCGTCCGTCACCTGCGCCACCGCCGCACGCGCGCAGGCGTCGAGGTCGGGGAAGTAGTTGTAGATGCCGGAGGTGTGCACGCCGGCCCGGCGGCAGATGGCCGCGAGCGTGAGCGAGCCGGTGCCGCCCTCGGCGATCAGCTCGACGGTCGCCTCGACGATCCGCTGACGGGTCGCGGGCCGCCGGCGGTCGGCGCGCTTGCGACGGGTGGGCTGTGCGGTTTCCTGCATCGGGTCGCCCAGATCATAGCAATTGTTATCTATTTATCTAGAAAGGAATAGAAAATATCTCAATAAAATCAATGATCTTTAATAAATAATTAGCGAGTGCTATTTTTTCTGCCTACATATGTGCATATTAGGGACGGTAAGCGTTGAACTGGAAGGTGGTGTGCCCATGACGAAGTCTTCGAGATGCGGATTGGTGCTGGCGACGATCGCCCTCTCGAGCTGGTCGCTCGGCTGCAGCGAAGCGGACGAGGACGGCGGCGGCGGTCGCGGCGGTGATCCCTTTGGCAACGGCGGCGGCGGCAACGGCCTCGACTCCACCGGCAATCCGATCGCGGGCGGCCAGGGCGGTGCCAACAACGGCGACGGCACCGTGCCGCTGCAGGACCTCAGTGGCGACGTGGAGATCTCCGGGTCGTTCATCTGGATCGCCAACTCCGACGAGGGCACCGTCAGCAAGATCGACACGCGCACGCTCACAGAGCTCGGCCGCTACCTCACGAGCCCCTCCGGCACCGGCTTCCCCTCGCGTACCTCGGTTGCCGCCAGCGGCGCGGTCGCCATCGCCAACCGCGGCGGCATCCACTCATCGGTCGTGGGCGGCGGCTGCTTCAGCGGCTTCGAGCCCGCCTGCGCCACGCAACCCGCGGCGGGCAGCGGCGAGGGCGAAACCGGCATCACCAAGATCTGGGCGGGCGACTGCAAGGACCAGAACGGCGACGGCGTGATCACGACCTCGAGCGGCCGCGACGACATCCTGGCCTGGGGCACCGACGAGTGCATGGCATGGCACACGCCGATCCCCGAGTACAGCAACCGACCCGTCGCCTGGGCGCCGCCGGTGGATCCCGACTCCGAGCTCGAGATGCTGTGGACCGCGGGGGCGACCAACTGCATGCAGAACAACTGCACGTGGAACGTCTACCGCCTCAACGGCGACACCGGGCAGATCCAGGACACCGTGAACTTCAGCGGCATGTCGGGGATGAACTTCGTCGCCGGCGGCGTCAACATCGCCGACAACTACGGCCCCTACGGCGGTGCGTCCGACTCGGCCGGCAACTTCTGGGGCTTCGTCGCGAACACGACGCACCTCTTCTACGTCGACGCGGCCACGCTGCAGACCGCCACCTGGCCGCTGCCGATGGCGTCGGGCTACGGACTGACGATCGGCAGCAAGGGGCGCATCTTCCTGTGCCACACCAACGGCGTCACGCGCTTCGACCCGGGGACCGCGACCTTTTCGCAGAGCGTGAGCCTGCTCGACCTCGGCTACAACGGCTGCATGACCGACGGCGCGGGCACGCTGTGGGTCGGCGGCGGCGTCGACGAGGGCCTCAACGGGCTGCACTCGTTCAACACGGAGACGCTCGAGCACCTGAGCAGCCACGACGTCGGCGCGGTCAAGGGCGTCAGCATCGACATCGACGGCATGGTGTGGGGCGTGGGCGGCAACGGCAGCAACAACAACCTGGGCATGACCGGCGACCGCGCCTTCAAGCTCAACCCCTCGGACGGCAGCGTCGAGACCTTCACCGGACTGGTCGGCGCCTACACCTACAGCGACATGACAGGCTTTGGCCTCGCGCAGGCCGGCTACGTGCCGGTCGTGCTCGAGTAGCCCGCAGCTCCCAGAACTCAGCGGCCACCCAACACAGCGTCGGCCGGGGCGATTCCCAGAGCCAGCATCGCCCCGGCCGGCGCCGTGATCTATCCGATCTCAATACTTGACACTGTGAACTAATCTGAAATAGTTCGCAGTGTGAAGCAAAAGGATCACTACCGTCAGGTCATCCGGCTGGTCAGCGGCATCGGACGGCTGACCAACCCGCAGCACCTGCCGGCGCTGAGCGATCGCGGCGTCTCCCTGTCGCAGTTCCTCGTGCTCGACGCGCTTTCGGCCGCCACCGGCGCGCTGCGCATGGGCGAGCTCGCGCGCCAGGCGGGGCTGACGTCGACCGAGCTCTCGCGCGTCGTCTCGAGCCTCGAAGACGATGCCGCGGTCGCCCGCAGGAAGGACCCGGAAGACAGCCGCGGGCGACTCGTGGCGCTGACGGCCGCCGGCCGCAGGCTGCACCGCACCGTGGAGCGCGAGGCCACGCGCGACCTGCGCGGCGTCTGGGAGGACTTCACGCACGAGGAGTGGCACCGCTTCATCGACTACCTCGGGCGCCTCGAGGACGGCCTGCAGCGCGTGCGCGGCTGATCGATGGCGACCTCCGCGCAGCACGAGGAGGGCCGATCGGCCGCGGGGCCGGTCGTGTGGTGCCTCGCGTCGGCGATGCTCTTCGGCGCCTCGACCCCCGCGTCGAAGTTCCTGCTCGGCGAGGTCGGACCGCTGTGGCTCGCCGGCCTGCTCTACGCGGGCGCCGCCCTGTCGGTGGCGCCGCGTGCGCTGCGCGCGCTACCGTCGCGCGCGAGCATCACGCGCAGCGATCTGCTCCACCTCGGCGGCGCCGTCGTCTTCGGCGGCATCGTCGGCCCGGTGCTGCTGCTGAGCGGGCTCGCGATCGCGCCCGCAGCCTCGGTCAGCCTCTGGCTCGTGCTCGAGACGGTCGCCACGGCGGTGCTCGCAGCGCTGTTCTTCAAGGAGCACCTCACCGCGCGCACGTGGCTGTCGGTCGCGCTGGTGGTGGCGGGCAGCGCGATGCTGTCCTCGGGCGAGGCGGGCAGCGGCCGCGCAGTGCTGCTGGTGTCGCTGGCCTGTCTGGCGTGGGGCCTCGACAACAACCTCACCGCCGTGATCGATCGCTTCACGCCCGCCCAGGTGACGTTCGCCAAGGGCGTCGCCGCGGCGACCGTCAACCTCGGTGCGGGCGCGCTGCTCGAGGGCGGCAGCGCGAGCGCCGTCACGATCGGGGGCGGACTGCTCGTCGGCGCGCTCAGCTACGGCGCCTCGCTGCTGCTCTACGTCGCGAGCGCACAGCAGCTCGGCGCGACGCGCTCTCAGCTGGTGTTCTCCACCTCGCCAGCGTGGGGACTGCTGCTGTCGTGGCTCTTCCTCGGCGAGCGGCTCACGGCAGCACACCTCGGCGCCTCCGCACTCATGGGCGCGGCGATCTGGCTGTGGCACAACGAGCAGCACACCCATCGCCACGTCCACCATGCGGTGAGCCACCAGCACATGCACCGCCACGACGACGGCCACCACGACCACGCGCACGACACGCCCTGCGCCCCCGACGCGTGGCACACCCACGAGCACAGCCACGACGACACGGATCACGCGCACGAGCACCGCCCCGACCTGCACCACCGACACGAGCACTAGCCTCTACTCGAGCGTGTTCCCATCCACTGCTCGCCGCTGTCGGCGTGCGGCAGGTGGGGCTGGGGCACGGCGGCTCAAACAGTCCTCGGGTTGACGGGTGATGGCGTAGCCGACGAAGGCTTGCGCGAAGACGTCCGCGAGCGCGCGGTTTTCTGCCGACACCCCTGCGGGGAACTCGCCGGCGCGCCCCACCCCCACCTGCCTTGGTGACGCCGAGCATGGATTGACGGCCAAGGGCGCGACGGTTAGGCAGCGTGGGCGACAGCATCGCTGGGATGCTCGACGGACTCTTGATCCCGACGCTGGCCCCTGCGGCGGATCCACGATTTGCCGACATGCTTCCGACGCTGCGGCGTAGGTGCTGGGCGGTTTGGTTTCTGCTCAAGCCGATCGTCGCGCGCGATGGGCACAAGGGGGCCGCGCCGGCGAGGGGGTCCGATTGACAAGCCTCGGAATGTGGCACTAGCTAATCGCGATGCCGCAGCTACCACCCGATGAGCGCAAGGCCCTGGAGAAGCACTGGCGCACGCCCGCGGGCATCGCGTGGCCGACGATCGCGCTGAGCCTCGCGGTGCTGGTCGGCTACGTCGCAAGCACGGCCGCCGCGGTGACGGGTGCCCTGTCGTTCGCCTTTGCGATCCCGCTCAACACGCTGCTCGCATACCTGGCCTTCACACCCGCGCACGAAGCCGGCCACGGCAACATCGCCGGCTCGGTCAAGGCGGCGCGCCCACTCGAGGCGGCGATCGGCTGGATGATGGCCGGCATCCTCAGCGCGCCCTACCCGGGCCTGCGCTACCTGCACCTGCAGCACCACAGCCACACCAACGATCCCGAAAACGATCCCGACTTCAGGGTCGCGGGCAGCGGCTTCTTCCGGGTCGCCCTGCGCTGCCTGACCGTCGAGCGCGGCTACGGCGCCGTCGTGCGCAGGCTGCTCGAGCGCAACTCCAGGGGCATGCAGGAGGCGGCCGCGCAGGCGCGCCCCTGGACGCTCTTCTCCATCGTGCTGTGGGGCTCGGCGATCTACTTCGGCTTCTGGCTCTCGCTGCTGCTGCTGTGGAGCCTGCCGGCGGTGCTCGGCCTGGGGCTGTTGGCGTTCGCCTTCGACTGGCTGCCGCACCACCCCCACGACAACCGCGAGCGCTACCGCGACACGCGCGTGCTGCTCGGCGCTGGCCTTGGCACCGTGCTGCTCGGGCAGAACTACCACCTGATCCACCACCTCTACCCGCGCGTGCCGTTCTACCGCTACGCGACGTGCTTCGGTGAGGTGCGACCGGTGCTCGACGCGGAGCGATCACCGATCCAGGTCGCGTGGGGCCGCGATGCGCTCGCATCGCCGGGCGGCGACGTGGACCGCGCAGCCGGCTGAGATTGCCGACGCAGCCGCCGGCGCATAGGCTGGCGGCCATGGACGAGTACAGCCGCGAAGAGGTCGAGCAGGCGTTTCGCCACTACTGGCAGGTCGGCAACATCGAGGAGCGCTGGAGCGACTGGGCCGACTGCTTCACCGAGGACGTCGTCTACGTCGAGCACGTGCTGGGCAACTTCGACGGCCGCGAGGCGGTGCGCAAGTGGATCACCGAGCTGATGGTCCACAACACCCACGTGCACGGCGCGCTCGACTGGTATGTGATCGAGGGCCCGCGCGTCGTCTACGGCATGGACAACCGCTACTTCAACCCGGAGGGGCCCGAGCATCCCGACATCGAGTTCCCCGGCATGAGCCAGATCCTCTACGGCGGCGACGGCCTGTTCCGCTTCCAGGAGGACTACTGGGACATGAAGCTGGCGAAGCTCGCGTACAAGCGCTTCACCGAGCTGCGCGAGCGCTTCGGCGACGAACACCTGGAAGACACCGACGCGCGGCGCGACGCACGCAAGTCCTGGTAACGAGGTCAGCGCACGCGACTGTCGTCACGCGCCAACCCGAGGACTGTCTGAGCCGCCGCACCCCACCCCCGCCTGCCGCACGCCGAGAGTGGCGAGCCCAGGCGCGCGCGTCAGGCGCTGAACATGCGCTCGAGCAGCAGCCCCTTGAGGTCCTGCATGCGCGGCGGCTCGGCGCCCTGCTCGCGCTCCCAGCTGGTGATCAGCACCGCCTGCCCGTCGTCGTCGGCCGCGACGTTGCGCGCACCGCGGGGCCTGGTCTCATCGGGATCGATCACGTCGAAGGGCACCGCGAGGCGCGCGAGCTTCTGCGCCACCCGCATGCCCATGTACGGCTTGCCGAGCGGGCCCGGGCGCGCGAACAGCTCGCAGGGATCGAAGCCGGTCTTGTCGAAGATCGCGATGCAGCGCGCGAAGTCCGGCGCGTGCGTGTCGTCGAGCCAGTAGGGATAGGCAAACCAGCTGCGCGGCTGGGCGACGGCGATCAGCTCACCGGCGCGCGGGTGGTCGATACCGCGTTCGCGCTTGGTCTCGGCGTCGAGCACCTCGCGGACGCCGGGCAGCGCCTGCAGCGTCTCGCGCACCGTCGCGAGGTCACCCGGGTCGCGGACGTAGACGTGTGCGACCTGGTTGTCGCAGACCGCAAACGCGCGGCTGCGGCCCGGCTCGAGCTGCTCGCCGTTTTGCGCGCGCTCGACGTTGAGCAGGCCCGCCCGGCGCAGCGCGCGGTTGGGGAAGACGGGGTTGTCGACCGCAGTGAAGCCGTAGTCCGAGACGACCGCCACGTCGCGTCCCTGCTTCTTTGCCTCGTCGAGCAGCGGCGACAGCGCCGCGTCGAGCTTGCCGAGCGCGGCGCGCGCCTGCGGGCTATCGGGCCCGTGGCGCTGCGCCTCGTAGTCGAGGTACGGCGCGTAGGCCATCACCAGCGTCGGCGCGTCCCGCCGCATCACGTCCAGGGTCGCGTCGAGGATCCACTGCGTCGACTTCAGATCCGCCAGCGGCCCCCAGAACTGCGGAAACGGGAAGCCGCCCAGTCGAGCGACGAGCCTGTCGTGCAGCTGCGGCGGCTGCGTGTAGAAGTCGAAGCTCTTGCGCCCGCTCGCCCAGTACGTCGGTCGCTCGGCCACGATGCTGTCGCACCCCGAGTCCGCCGCGAAGCGCCACAGCAGGTTGGCGCAGGTGAAGCTCGCGTCGCGCTGGCGTGCCGCCTGCCAGATCTTCTCGCCCGCCACCAGGTGGTCCGAGCGGTTCCACATGAAGACCTTGGCATGGTCGCGGTCGTACCAGCCGTTGCCAACGATGCCGTGCTGCGCGGGGGCGCTGCCGGTCAGCATGGTCGCGTGCGAGCTGCACGTCAGCGCGGGAAAGGGTGCGCGCAGCGGCCCGGCAGCGCCGTCGCCGCCAAGCGCCTGCAGCTGCGGCATGTGCGTCCCGAGCTCGCGGGGGCTGAGCGCAGCCAGGTTGATGAGCAACATCGGACGCATCGGTGCCTTCCCGCGGGTGGCCAGGATAGACGAGATCGCCCGGCAACGAATACCCAACTTCCCGGCCCCCCCGGGGATCGGCGTGCTAGGGTCTCCTCACTCATGAAGGTGTTGTTTCGACTGGTGGCCGGCGTCGTGATCGCCCTGATCGCGTGGAGTCCGGCCCACGCTCAATGAACTGGTTGAACAAGTCCTAACCTTCCGGTCGGAGGGTCCGTTCTCGACGTTCAACTAGGCATGGGTGGCTCGCTCCCTGAGGGGGTGACCCAGCTGCTGGCGAGCTACGACTACAGCCGGCTGGCCGACGAGTACGAGGGCACGGAGCGCCGCGATGCGGACAGCGCGATCAACGCGCACACCGTGGCACTCCTGGTGCGCCACCACCTCGGCGACGGCTGGGCAATCGATGGACGCATGCCGACCGGCGCCGTGCACCTGGAGGCGGACGGCGCCGCCGATCGGCGCGCCAACGGCTTCGGTGACCTCGAGCTGGGCGGTCGCTACGAGTTCGCCGCGCTGTGGGGCCCCGGCGGCTACTCGCCCAGCCTGACCCTACGGCTCGGGCTTGGCTTGCCCACCGGTGAGGCGAACCTGGCTGGCAACATCTCGGACGAGATCCCGCCGAGCGTGCTGGCGATCGGAACCGGCGCGTTCTCGGTCACCAGCCAACTGACGTACACGCAGTTCCTGACGCGCTGGATGGCGCTGTCGGTGCCGGTCAGCACGCGGGCGCCGCTCTCCCGCAACGACCAGGGCAACCTGATCGGCGCGGCGCTCAGCAGCGGTCTGAGCGCCATGTTCGTCACCAGCGAGTCGACGCAGGTCTCGGTGGGGCTGACGCACGCCATCAGCAACCAGTCCGACAACGACGTCAACGACGAGCTCGCCAACTCGGGGGGCCAGCGGGTGCTCGGCAACGTCAGCGTCAGCGGCCAGGTGAACGACACGACCAGCCTGTGGGCGGGCTTCCGCATGCCGCTCTACACCGACGTCAACGGCACCCAGCTGTCGCAGACCTTCGCGCTCAACGCGGGGCTCGCGCTGACCTTCGGCAAGCCGGAGGAGGAGCCGCACGATCACGGCGACGAGCACGACCACGGCGACGAGCACGACCATGGCGATGAACATGGCGACGAGCATGGCGACCATGACGACCATGACGACGAGCACGGCCATGGCGACAAGCACGGCGACGAGCACGGCGGCCATGGCGATGGGCACGGCGACGACCACGGCGACCACGGCGACCACGGCGACCACGGCGACCACGGCGATGAGGACTCACACGACCACGGCGATGCGCACGACCATGGAGGCGAGCACGGTGACGGTCACGGCGACGGGACGACGATCCCAGTACCGACCGCGCCGACCACGCCGGCGGTCGAGGGCGGGACCGGCTCAGCCGCGGCGGCGGTCACCGCGAAGTCGAAGCCGGCGCATCGCGCCGACGTACGGGACGCGGCGGTCGGCGGCGAGAGCTTCGTGCTGAAGCAGACCCTGGTCGCCGGCAAGCTCACGGTCATCGACTTCTGGGCGACCTGGTGCAAGCCCTGCACGGAGATCGAGCGCGACCTCAAGCGCCTCGCGCGCAAGCACGCCGGACTTGCGGTGCGCAAGGTGGAGATCACCGACGCCGACTGCGACGCCGCCGAGCAGCACCTCGACGGTAAGCCGGTCCTGCCCGCCGTCTTCATCTACAGCCCCGACGGCAAGCGGCTCGAGGACCTGCGTGGCGCGTCGCCGAAGGCGATCCGCGCGGCTGTCCTCAAGCACCTCGACTAGCGCCGCCGCCGCCGCCACCGTCGCCGCTGACCCATCGCGGCAGACGCACAGACGCCGGCGAAGCCGCTGGACGGATCGCTCGTCAAGCGCAGCAGAGCAAATGCTCTGCTTCCGCTCACACGCTACGCGGGCCCGTCCGATCGGTAGTCGCCTGCGGGCGCGTCGGGGTTCGTTCGGCAGTAGAGGACGAAGTCGCGCCACGCCCCGTTGGCCCAGCGGTAGGCGGGCGCGATGCCGATGCGGGTGAAGCCGAGCTTGGCCATCACCGCGGGGACGACCTCGTGGCCGTGCCAGTGCTCCGCATCGATGCGGTGCAGCGCCAGGACGCCGAAGCAGAAGGCGATGCCGCCGCGGGCCGCCTCGGTCGAGTAGCCGTTGCGCACGTGGCGGTGGTCGATCATGCCGCTCATCGTGCACGACCGGTCCGCACCGTAGCGAATGCGCGTAAACGAGCGCATTCCCACCACTTCACCGCCGGGGTCGTCGCGCCGCGTCAGGATGAAGCGCAGCCGCGTGCGCGTCTCCCAGTCGGCGCGCAGCGAGCGCAGCTCCGCCAGCGCGAGCTCCTGCGTGAACTCCTCCGTGGGCATCGGGACGACGTCGCGCACATGCTCGGCGTTGTCGCGCATGAAGCGCGTGAGGCGCGCGACGTCCGACTCCTGCGCCTGCGTCATCAGCAGCCGCGGCGTCTCCACGCAGACCGGATAGTCGGCCGAGATCAGGCGGCAGTCGGTCCCCGGATCCGGAAGTGAGACGGGTGCATCCATGCCCTGTGAGACTAACACCGCGGGCGCCAACCTCTAGCTCGACAGCAGGTGAATCTTCGCGCCGCGCCACACCCCCACATGCACTCGGCCCTGTGCTAGGGATGAAGTGTTGAGGGGAAAAGAGAATGACCAGCAAGCTCAGTGAACAACAGAAACGACAGTTGTACCGCGACGGCTACGTCATCATCCGAAACGCCGTTGCGCCCGAACTGATAGAGGCCGCGAAGGCACGCATCAAGCGCGCGCAGAAGGGCGAGAACCTCGGGACCTGCGAGGAGATGACGGACCTCGTCAACGCCTCGTCGCTGACGCCGATCATCCACGATGTGATGGGACAGTTCGATCCGGTGAGCGCCTGCCACGTGGCGGTGCGCAAGAAGGCCCAGCCCGGCGAGTACTTCGGACCGATGGGCTACCGCGACAAGGACCTGCCGTACTACGGCGCCGAGCTGCACATCGAGGGCAGCGTCACGATGGCGCCGCCCCAGGAGGTGCAGCAGGGCACACCGGACGAGATCTACGCGCGTCACTTCGCCTCCGGGCCGAATGGCGACGTCGGCCGCAGCGCCGACGTGGTGGGCATCAACATGGGCTCGCTCTTCCAGGACCCGGAGATGACGCTGAGCCTCGGCACCATCACGGCGTTCGCGTTCGTGAGCCTGCACGATCAGACGATCGAGGGCTGTGGGCAGACGGGCATCATTCCCGGCGCACACCACGCGGTGACGGACTTCTTCCGCTGGCAGCGCGCACAAAACGGTTGCATCGGCCCCGAGGGCCCCGGGTGGCCGCGGCTGGACCACGACACGCCCAACCGGTGCGGCATGCACTACCTACCGCCGAAGATCCGCGAGCAATACACCGACGAATCGAGCGAGCGGTCGCCCGATGGCAAGCGGTGGCCCAAGCCGATGCAGGTGCTGCTCGGTCCGGGCGATGCGTGCGTCACGGTGCACGCCATCCCCCACGCCGGCACGCGCAACGAAAACGGCTCCGAGTCGCGCAAGTCGATCATCTTCCGGCTGCGCAACAAGAAGCGGCAGCCGAACGTGGTGGTGACCGGCGGCACCGACCACCCTGACCGCGGACCGCGCAGCGAGTGGCTCGAGTTCGAGGAGGGCAACAACCCCTGGGAGCGCTCGAAGGACGCCCTGTGCGATCCATGGAGCGAGTGGGACGGGCTGCAGGGCATCATCGCAGAGGAACAGGCGAAGTCAGCCTGAGCCGGCGCCCCCTCGACGACGAAGGCGCGCGGCCTCTTCTACGCGACTGCAAGCTCCGCACCGGCGCGAGCCGGGCCGTGCAGAGCTCAGTCATGTGAAGCTGCGGCCGCGCAGGGGCTACTGGTCCGCGCAGATCTCGCCCGCCTGACTGCAAGTCTCCCAGCCGCTCTCGCCCTCGACGAGGAAGGACGTGTTCACGTCCCAGCCACCGCACTCGCAGTTCCAGGTCGAGTCGCCGCGCAGCTCACAGAAGGTGTGGCGGTATTGGAAGACTGTGATGTCCTGGCCGTCGAGCACCGCGTTCTGCGCGCACTCGAGCTGCGAGTCGCAGTAGCCACGGTCGGAGTAGAGCGAGCGTGGCGAGCAGCTCAGCTCGCCGTCGACCGCGATGCCGCCATTGCTGCACGCGTCGAGTACGGAGTCGCAGACCTGCGGGCTCTGCCCCGTCGGCAGCTCCAGGCGCATGTTGTAGTTGCCGTCGTAGCACTCGCAGACCCAGCCCGTCGGGCCGAGATCGCAGTAGGAGCTGCGCCACTGCAGCGACTCGGCGAGCACGCCGTCGCCAATGTCGTAGAGCTGCCGGCACTCCTGCTCGGTGTTGCAGTAGTCACGGTTGCCGTCGGACCACGTCGGCGTGCAGGTCTCCGGCGAGTCGGGCACCGCCGGGACCGCGCCGGTGCAGACATCGGCCATCTGCCCGCACGCGTCGTCGAGGTTGCCCATGATGTTGTACTGGACCGAGCCGAACTGCGTGTCGCAGCTGCACCAGTAGCCATCGCCCTGCTGGTCGCAGTACACGAAGGCAAAGCCGGCGTCGCACTCCAGCTGGTATTCGCAGTAGTTGCGATCCTGGAACATGCCCTGGGGACGACACTCGCCCAGGTCGACCGGACCGCCGCCGGGGCCGCCGAAGCCGCCGCCGCCGAAGCCACCGAAGCCGGGGCCGCCAGGGAAGCCGGGGCCGCCGCCGAAGCCGGGGTCGCCACCGAAGCCGGGGTCGCCACCGAAGCCCGGGTCGCCCGCGAAGCCGGGGTCACCACCGAAGCCGGGGTTGCCGCCGGCCGGACCGCCGCCCACGAAGATCCCGTCGCCGTCCCCATCACCACCGAAGGCGCCACCACCACCGCCGCCGCCGCCGCCGAAGTCGGGCTCACGGCCCGAGTCGCCGTCGCCGTCGCCTCCCTGCGCGTCGGTCGTCTGCAGGGAGCTGCCAAAGCAGCCGGAGAGGGCCATGCACGCGAAGGCCAGGGGAATTCGAAGCGATGAAGTCATGGTTCTCTCTTTGCCACGTGCAGGTGGCTTAGCACGGGCCTTTTAGGTGTGTCGGTCGCCCAGGCGACAATTTCCAGGCGATGTAGCTGCGGCAAACCGTCGCAGAATCCCGAGCTTGGGACGCGCACATCCTGCGCAGCGTAGGCGATGCGCTGGGCCGGCGTTCGCGCGGACCACCGCGAGTGGCTATAGACACGGTGATGACCCGCCGCAGCAGAAGCGCACCGAGGGTGGTCGTCGCGCTGCTGTGCGTGGCCGGCTGCGGTGACTTCGAGCGCGGACACAGCTCGGACAACGACCACAACTTCGGCACGCTGTGCACGGGCTGCCACTGGCCCGGCTCCGAGAGCCTCACGCTCTCGGGTAGCGTGCGGATCGTCGGCGGCGGCGAGGCGAGCGTGCTGCTGCACACGCAGCCCGGCGGCCAGGGCGAGCTCGTAGCCGAGGTGCCCGTCGGACAGTGGGGCAACTTCCACTCGACCGCCGACATCGAGTGGGGCGACGGACTCTACCCGTCGGTGATGAGCGCGGGCGACACCCGCCACATGCCGATGCCGACCACCAACAGCGAGTGCAACATCTGCCACGATGGACACATGCTGCCGTACCTCACGATCGAATGAACGACGACGGCGTGCCCACTACAGCTCACACATGTGCCGCGGCCCCTTGAACCCGGCGGGCGTGAGGATCGCATCGAACCATTCGAAGACGGGTGCCATCTCCGGCTGCACCTGCCGCGGTACCACGTAGTTGAGCTGATCGGGGTCGCACAGGGGGCAGTCGAGGAAGGTCGCGCCTACGCCGCACTCGGGGCCGCCGCTGCCCCCGTGGGGGAGGCCGCCGAGGTCGACCTGGGACAGCCGATGGAAGAGCTCGTCGGTCGCGGCCGAGCTCACGGTCAGCGAGCGCCCGCCCGCGGGGGGCTGCGCGATCGGAAACGGCTGCACACCGCTGAACGCGCGCAGCGAGGGCGAGGCCGCGTCGACTAGGATCGCCTCACCGGTGCCCGCGAAGCCTCCGGCCTCCTGCCACGTCAGCTGGTTCGTGCGCGCGCGCGGGGCCACGATCGTGCACCACTCCGACACGTCGAGTCGCCCGTTGGCAAGCACGCCGCGCGCGCGGATGCGCGTGCCCGGAAGCGCTGGATCGCAGCGCTTGGCCGGGTCGCAGTTGTCGCCCGCGCAGCTCCAGCTGTGGTCGTCGGTCTGAAACTGCAGCCCCACGGTCTCGTGGTCGCGGCGCAGCGCGAACGACGCGGAGCAGGTGTTGCAGCACGGGTTCTGCATCGTGCACAGCTCGGAGGTACAGAGGATGCGCCCCACCGACACGACGCCCTCGGCGATGACCTCCGTGCCCTCGAGTCCGCCGTCGTCGAGCAGGTCCTCGATGCCGGAGGTGTCAACCGATGCCTCGCAGAGCGGGAGCGGTGGGCCGTCGCCATCGCCGTCACCGTCGCCGTCACCGTCTCCATCACCGTCGCCATCACCATCGCCGTCGCCGTCGCCGTCGCCGTCACCGTCTCCCGGGGCGTCGCCGTCACCGTCTCCCGGGGCGTCGCCGTCACCGTCTCCCGGGCCGTCGCCGTCGCCGTCTCCTGAGGTGTCGCCGTCGCCGTCTCCTGAGGTGTCGCCGTCGCCGTCTCCCGGGCCATCGCCGTCACCGTCTCCCGGGCCGTCACCGTCGCCGTCGCCTCCTGCGCTGCTGTCGCCGTCGCCCGACGGGCCGGCGTCGCCGAGGTTGACGCGGGTACTCGTGCACGCGACCAGGGCGACGCACAGCGTGGCGAGGCAAAGCGTGACGGTTGCGGAGCCAGGGATGCGAAGCACCCCCCATCCTGACGCAGCGCCCGCGGGCGGACAAGCACCCGGGCGGGCGACGCGCTTGTGCTCGGAGCGGCCGGGTGGTGAAGTGGCAGTGGAGGTGGGATGGGCGACGGGGAGACGACGCGCGGCTCCTATTACCGCAGGGCCTACCGCGACATGGGCGCGGGCCGCGGGCAGTACCTGGCGGCCGTCGTGGCCATCAACCTGCTGTCCATCTACTTCGTCGCGACGCAGCAGTACGCCAGCGCGCGGCTGGCGAGTGCGGGCGCCGTGACCGAGGGCTGGATCCTCAGCCGCTCCCGCCTGAGCAAGCCGCCGTCGTGGAGACTCGTGATGGGCTTCGTGGTGGACGGCGAGCGCGTCGAGGCGCAGACAAGCGTCCCCCTCGGCGTGGCCTCACTCGAGCAGGGCGGGTGCCGCAGGCGCACCACCCACCACTACCCGCCGCCCGGCCTCACGGCCGAGGAGCGCAGGAGGCTCGCGGCGAAGCTGTGCCCGGCCGGCGACGCGGTCGGCTTCCAGCCATGGAAGATGGCGATACGCTACGACGCCGACGAGCCCTCGCGCGCGCACCCCGAGCGCTACCCGATGGAGGGCGCAAGCGGGCTCTGGTACGCCTGCCTGTTCGGCACCCTGCTGTTGCTGCTGCTCATCCCGGTCGGCTACTACCTCAACGATGACCCGGACGACGACGCCTGAGCCGGCCGCCGCACACGGCGTCGACGACCGATCCGCAACGACTTCATCGTCTTTGTTGCAGTAGCGACCGTCCGGGCTCACAGGACGGTTGATAGGCGCTCGAATTGGCGGCGCGGTTTCCAATCGCCCGGAGCCTGCGATATAGCCATGGGTGCTCGCTTGGGTGCGGGTGATGGGTTGGGTACGTGTGGTTGTAAGTTCGGGTGGTAGGGCGCGCGTCTGGGTGGCGTGGGCGCTTGCGATGGTTTCGACGTTTTCGACTGGGACGCTGCTCGGCTGCGGCAGTGCTTCCGAGTCGCCACCGGAGCTCGGCTACGTGCCCGGCGGCGACTGCCAGGGACCGGGCTGCGCGTGCCCCGGCGGGACCGCGGGCACCGGCATGTGCCTCGGCAACGACGGGCAGCCCAACATGCAGGTGGGCGGCACCGGCGCTACCGGCGGCGGCGGCACCGGCGGCACCGGCGCGGGCGGCGACATGGGCATGGTGGTCGACAACACACCGGCGGTGGTCACGCCCGACCCGGACGACGACGCCGCATACATCTTCGACCCGACGCAGCTGCGCACCTTCGACGTGACGATCAGCCAGCAGGACCTGCAGCGCGTCGATGCGGACCCGCAGGCTGAAGAGTACGTGCCGGCGACACTCATGTTCGAGGGCAGCACCTACCCGGTGGGCTATCGCTACAAAGGCAGCTACGGCGCCTTCCTTCCGCCGTGCACCGGCATGGGCAGCGGCTTCCCCTCGGGTCCCGGCAAGACCGGCAAGTGCTCGGTCAAGCTCAGCTTCCACTTCAACAACCCCGGCGCGCGCTTCTACGGGATGAAGAAGCTGCAGTTCCACTCGATGAACAACGACCCGTCGAAGATGCGCGAGCGCCTCAGCTACGCGCTGTTCCGCGAGATGGGCATCCCGACCGCGCGCGCGGTGCATGCCATCCTGCGCGTCAACGGCGAGGTGCAGGGGTTCTTCGCGCTGGTCGAGCAGATCGACGGCCGCTTCACGCGCAGCCGCTTCCCCGACGGCGGCGAGGGCAACCTCTACAAGGAGATCTGGCCCGTCCACGACGGCGCGCAGACCTACCTCAATGCGCTGGCGACCAACGAGGACGAAAACCCCACCGTCGACAAGATGCTGCGCTTCAAGGACGCGACCCGCGGCGGGGCGGGCTCGATGGGCAGCTGGCTCGACCTCGACATGATGGCCCGCTACCTGGCCGTCGACCGCGTCATCATGAACGACGACGGCATCTTCCACTTCTGGTGCTCCGAGGGCGGCGCGGGCAACAACCCCACCGTGCCTGGCAACCACAACTACTACTGGTACGAGTCGATCGCCGAGGACCGCATGTGGCTGATCCCATGGGACCTCGACCACGCCATCAACGACCGCACCGGCCAGCAGCTCGGGGTCCACATCAACACCGACTGGACGCAGCCGACCGGCTCGTGCCAGTGCGACCAGTCGTACCAGATGGCCCCCGCCTGCGACTCCGTAGTCCAGAACTTCCAGTCGTGGATCCCGCAGTACGAACAGAAGATGACGGAGTTCATCGCGGGACCCTTCAGCAAGCAGAACGTCGACGGCAAGCTCGACACCTGGCAGGCGCAGCTCGAGGCCGGCTACCAGTCGCTCGGCTCCAGCGCCTACAACCAGAGCGACCTGGCGGAGCTGAAGCAGATCCTCGACCGCGCACGCGCAAACCGCGGCTTCGGCTACTGACCGCCCTGCGCGGCTAGCTCTCGCACACCCCGCTGCAGCCGCAGGAGTCGGCGCACTCGATGCTCACCCGGTCGACCGGGCACAGTGCGCGGCATGTGCCATTGCCACATCGCAGCGTTGCTGTGGTGCAGGCGAGGGGACTGCACTGCAGCTCGCAGGGCGCGTCACCACACACGAAGGTGCCACCGTTGCAGATACCGGGCCCTGCCAGGGAGTTGCAGTCGAAGACGCATGCCCATCCCGGCGGACACGTCGTCGTCTCGGTGCAGTCGCGGCCCGTGCATGTGAACGTGCACACGCCGCCATCGCACCTGCTGCACTCGGGCGGGCAGGCGCCCGACGGGACGTCGACCAGCGGGCAGCCGTCGGGGCCGACCGACGTGTCGCCATCGCCGTCGCCATCCCCGTCGCCGTCGCCATCCCCGTCGCCGTCGCCGTCCCCGTCGCCGTCGCCACCCGCGGTGTCACCGTCTCCGCCCGTGGCATCGCCGTCGCCGCTCGCCGCATCCCCGTCGCCGAGCCCGCCTCCGTCGGTGCCGGATTGCCCGCGCTGTGCCGCGAGCCTCGCGGCTTCGGCCTCGGTGACGCACGATCCACCCACGCACGCGTAGCCATCCACGCACGGGCAGAGTCGGAACTCGTAGTCGTCGACATCCACGGCGGAGCTGCAGCCCGCGACGAGCAGCCACAGGCCAAGGGCGGCCACACGCGGAAGCGCGCTCACAGTGTGCCCTCGATAACCAGAGCACCCGGTGCAAGGCGCAGGCGCGCGGACAGCTGGTCCGGTTCCCCGTCGTCGAGCAACAGCAGCGTGATGCCCGTACCCGCGATCACCGCGCCCCCGATCCACAGCACGTCGGTGATCAGGGCATAGGTGTTGGCGTCGTCTGCGGTCTCGCTCAGCGTCTGCGCGCACACCCTGTCGGTGCAGCCGGTCTCGAGGTCGTCCTCGGCCGCAAGGGCGGCCGCGCCCGTGAGCAGCGATCCCGCCAGCATCGCCGCGCCGCCTCCCACGAGCACCCAGCCGAGCACCGTCACCCCCGATCCCGGGGGGGAAGCAGGCTCCACATCCAGTACCGGTGACTCCGCCACCGGTTGGGGCTCGGGCGCCGGCGCAGGCTCCACCGGCGCACTCGACGCGGCCGGTGGTGGGGCGGCGGCGCGGCTATGCTGGTGCGGGCGCTCGCTCGCCCCGCGCATCGAGCGCAGCGTCTGCAGCTTGCCGCGCACCTCCGCTGCGCGCTGACCGTCCGAGTCCCACTTGAGGTAGTTGTCGAACGCGGCGATGGCTTCATCGATCTGCCCGAGCCGCTCGTGCGCGAGGCCGAGGTTGTAGCGGACGGCGGGACGCCCCGAGAGCCGAAAAGCAACCTCCCAGCGCTGCAGCGCGTCGTCGTATCGACCGGCGTCGAAGGCCGTGCGCCCGGCCTCGAACATCGCCTTGGCCTCGGCCTCCTTGCTCTCGTCGATCTCCTGCGCACCGGCGACGGAGGCGGAGGCGGAGGCCAGGAGCCACAGCAGCCCCGTGCACAAGAACAATGCCGGTCGCAGGCTGTGCATAGCGGGCCAGTTTACCACGCGGATGCACGCGACCGGGTAGGGTCGCCTCCGCACCCTCTCACCAGCCCTCGAACGGTGATACTACATGTGTGTGATGTGTCGACGCCCACAACCAAACGCGCACACGGCTCACTTGCGACCGACAGCGCCGCAGTGCTCTAATTTGCGCTTGTCCTGCATGCTTGACCCGGTCCCCTCCCCATCCAGATCGACGCTCGCTCTACTGCTCTGCGGGTTGCTCGCCGCGTGCTCCTCGGTCGACGAGAAGCGACTCGGTGAGATGCCCGATGCGAGCCCGCCCCAGCAGGACGGTGGCGCCATGCCGGGCACCGGCGGAGACATGCCGATGGGCGGCACCGACGACCCGGGGGACGTACCCGATCCGGTGGTCGACGGCTGCCAGCCCAATCCGGACAACGAGCTGTGCCCGCAGATCTGCCCCGAGCTGTGCAACGACGCCGACGACGACTGCGACAACGAGGTCGACGAGGGCACCGACAACACCGACTGCGCCGTCGACAACGCCGACTCCGTCTGCGTCGAAGGCCTGTGCCTGCTGACCTCCTGCGATGACGGCTTCCGCGACTGCGACGGCGACATCGACAACGGCTGCGAGGGCGACATCAGCAGCGTCGACGACTGCGGCGGCTGCAACAACGTGTGCGCATTCGACAATGCTGTGCCCGCGTGTGTGGATGGCGCCTGCGAGCCCGCCGGCTGCGTCGAGCCCTACCTCGACTGCGACGGCTCGCCCGAGGCGTGCGAGACCCCCGGGGATACGCTGACCAACTGCGGCACCTGCGGCAGCGTCTGCGGCAACCTCGACCATGCCACCACCGCCTGCGACGGCGAGCAGTGCACGGTTGACGAGTGCATCGGCAACTTCGGCGACTGCAACGACGTTGCCGACGACGGCTGCGAGCTCGAGCTGGCGGAGATCGGCAACTGCGGCGCCTGCGGCACCGGCTGCGCCTTCCCCGGCTCCGTGGCCGAGTGTACGACCGGCATCTGCATCGCCACCGACTGCGGGCCGAGCTTTGCCGACTGCGACGGCGACGCAACCAACGGCTGCGAGTCGCTCAACGACGCCGGCCACTGCGGTGGCTGCGGGCAGGTCTGCACCGTGGAGTCACTCGAGAACGTCGCCTCCGCATCCTGCGACGACCTGGTCTGCAACAGCGCGTGTCTGCCGCTGTTCGCGGACTGCGACGGCCAGCCCAACGGCTGCGAGACGCCACTGAACACCACGAACAACTGCGGCGACTGCGGAACGCCATGCAACCCCGAAAACGCCGTCGGCACCTGCGACGACGGCAGCTGCGGCATCGGCGAGTGCGCCGATGGCTGGGCGGACTGCGACGGCGAGGTCGACAACGGCTGCGAGACCAACCTCACCGACCCGGCCACCTGCGGTAGCTGCGACCAGCAGTGCCCGCCGATGATCGGCTGCGCTGGCGGCGTGTGCACCGGCATCACCTGCGACCCCGGCGAGGCCGACTGCGACGGCGACGACACCTGCGAAGCGGACCTGACGACGGACGCCACCTGCGGCGCCTGCAACGTCCAGTGCGAGTTCGACCAGGGGCTCGACGGACACGGCGGCGTGGCGTGCGTGGTCGATGGCGGTCAGCTCGGCTACGCCTGCGAGGTCACGTGCGACGACGGCTTCGCCGACTGCGATGGCGACTACCGCAACGGCTGCGAGGTCGACCTCACCGAGCTCGACAACTGCGGCGCCTGCGGCGACGTCTGCTCCAAGCAGCACGCGAGCCCGACCTGCGACAACCGCATCTGCGAGGTCGATGTCTGCGACGAGGACTGGGGCGACTGCGACGGGGACGGCCTGAGCTGCGAGAGTCAGCTCAACACGGGCGGCCACTGCGGCAGCTGCGGCAACGGCTGCGACTACGACAACGCCGTCGGCACATGCACCGGCAGCCCGGGAGCCCGCAGCTGCGAGCTGGTCTCCTGCAACCCCGTCGAGTTCGCCGACTGCAACATGGACGACGTCGACGGCTGCGAGATCGACACCGCCTCCGACGGGGTCAACTGCGACGGCTGCGGCAACGTGTGCGCGGACCAGCCCAACGTGCGGATCGCCAGCTGCCAGGGCAGCGCCTGCGTCTTCGACAGCTGCGACGGCGGCTACGAGGACTGCAACGACTCGCCCGGCTGCGAGACCGACACCACGCAGGTGGCCACCTGCGGCGACTGCAACACGGACTGCGATGCGACGCTGCCGAACACGGACAGCACCACCTGCGGCCAGTCCGAGCGCTGCGGCATCGGCAGCTGCACCGGCGGCTACGACAGCTGCGACGGCGACGCGCTGAGCGGCTGTGAGACGCGCACCGACGTGGACGCGGACAACTGCGGAGGCTGCGCGAGCGACAGCGCGAACGACCCCTGCACGGGCCTGCCCCAGGTCGCCTCGAGCACGTGTGTGGCCGGCGACTGCGTGATCGACAGCTGTGGCGATGGCTACGACAACTGCGACGGCGACACCACCGACGGCTGCGAGACGAACACGGACAGCGACCCGGCCGCCTGCGGCGCCTGCGGCAACGACTGCGCGGCGCTGCCCAATGTCGGCAGCGCCGGCTGCAGCGCGGGCGCCTGCGGCAACCTGGTCTGCGACCCGGGCTACCTCGACTGCAACGGGGACGTCGGCGACGGCTGCGAGACCGACGCCACCGACCCGAGCACCTGCGGGGGCTGCAGCACCGACTGCGACTCCTCCCTGCCCAACACCGAGACGACGACCTGCGGCGTCTCGGAGGCCTGTGGTATCGGCACCTGCGTCGCGGGCTTCGACAGCTGCGACAACGACGCGCTCAACGGCTGCGAGCAGAACATCGCCATGGACGAGGCCAACTGCGGCGGCTGCGCGAGCCGCAGCGAAAACCAACCCTGCGAAAGCCTCGATCACGTCATCACGAGCACCTGTGGCGGCGGCATCTGCAACATCGTCGACTGCGACCCGGGCTACGAGGACTGCAACCAGCTGAGCGCCGACGGCTGCGAGTGGGAGCCGGCGGTGGACGGCATGTGCTGCGACGCCAACAACGACGCCGACAACGACGGCGCCGACGACTGCGCCGACGAGTGCATCAACGACCCGGCCAAGCAGACCGAGGGCGTGTGCGGCTGCGGCGTCAGCGACGCCGACGACGACGGCGACGGCTTCGAGAACTGCATCGACAGCTGCTCTGGCGACCCGAACAAGCAGGACGGCGGCATCTGCGGCTGCGGCGTCAGCGACGCGGACACCGACTCCGACGGCTTCGAGGACTGCCTCGAGGCCTGCATCGACGACCCGGCCAAGCAGGACCCGGGCATCTGCGGCTGCGACGTCAGCGACACGGACACGGACTCCGACGGCTTCGAGGACTGCAACGAGACCTGCGACAACGACCCGAACAAGCAGGACCCCGGCGCCTGTGGCTGCGGCCAGAGCGACGCGGACGACGACGGCGACGGCTTCGAGAACTGCAACGAGACCTGCACCAGCGACGGCAACAAGCAAGACCCGGGCGTGTGCGGCTGCGGCATCGCCGACGACGACTCCGACGGCGACGGCACGCTCGACTGCAACGACCAGTGCCCCTTCGACGCGGGCATCGTCGTGGCGGGCGACTGCGGCTGCCCCTCGTCGCCGGCCGGTGCGGGCGCCTTCTGCGACGACGGGCTGTGCGATGCGAATACCCAGTGCGACGGCGCCGGCCAGTGTGGAAGCCGCTTCGAGTGCGTGCCCCACAAGACGGTCTCCGCCGGCAACGACACCGCCTGTGGGCTCGACAGCAGCGGGCGGGTGATCTGCTGGGGCGATGGCGGCGTGGGCCAGCTGGGCTTCGGTAGCACCGAGAACTACCGGCGCACTGGTAGCTTCGTCGGCAACATCGACGACGCGGTCGAGGTGGACTTCGGCGCCGGCGGGAATCACGCCTGTGCGCTGCGCGCAAACGGCGAAGTCGTGTGCTGGGGCGAGGGCGCGGTCGGCAGGCTCGGCAACGACTCCACCGCGGACCAGCACCTACCCGTGACGGTCTGGGGCATCACCACCGCGATCCAGGTGTCGACGGGCAGCGACTTCAGCTGCGCCCTGCTCGAGAGCGGCGAGGTGCGCTGCTGGGGCGAGGGTGCGGCCGGCCGGCTGGGCTACGACAGCGTCACGGACTCGCATACGCCGGTCGCGGTCCACGCGGGCGAGACCGGCGGGGGCAACCTGTCGGGCGTGATGCACATCGCCTCCGGCGAGCAGCACACCTGCGCGGTGCTCGAGAGCGGGCATGCGGTGTGCTGGGGCGAGGGTGCCAGCGGGCGGCTCGGTGACAGCGGCACCGGCAACGACGACACGCCGGTCTACGTGCACAGCGTCGAGGATGCGGGCACCTGCGACGCGGGCGACCAGAGCGGGTGCCTGGTCGACGTCACACTGCTGGCCGCGGGTGAGAACGTCACGCTCGCGATCCACGGCGGCGGGCTGGTCTCGAGCTGGGGCGCGGACACCGCCAACGAGAGCGGCTACGAGGGCGCCGGCCACGACTTCCCGCGCCGCGTCAACGGCCTGGACAACGTCGGCACCCTCGACGACGCCATCTGGGTGGGCATGGGCCTCAACCACGGCTGCGCCGTGCGCCAGGGCGGCCAGGCCGTGTGCTGGGGCGAGGACGATCACGGGCGACTCGGCGACGACAACCTCGGCGGCGCCAACCCCGACCACCCGGTGAACGTGGTGGGCGCGACTGACTACGCGCAGATCTCGCCCGGCGACCTCTTCACCTGCGCCCACGCCGAGGGCGGCCACGTGCGCTGCTTCGGCGACAACGCCCAGGGCAACCTCGCCGACGGCACCTCGACCGATCGCGACGTGCCGACGGAGATGGCCGGCACGCAGGACCCGTTCGTGCAGGCCGACGTGCTGGCCAACGGCTGCGGCGTCACCTCGACCGGAGAGGTCTACTGCTGGGGCCGCCAGGACGCCGGCGTGCTGGGCAACCCCGATCACCCGGCGACCACCGACGTCTGGGCCGCGATCAAGGTCGACCAGATCGACAACGCCGTCGACGTCACGGTCGGCGAGCACCACGCCTGTGCGCTGCTCGACAACGGCAAGGTGCGCTGCTGGGGCGACAACAGCTACTACAACCTCGGCATCGGACCGGTGACGACCGACCAGTACACACCCGGCTGGGTCACCGATCCTGGCAACATGCCGGACACCGACTGCACCTACGCCGAGCACGACGGCAGCGGCTACTGGTTCTGCCGCGACGGCCGCGACTGGGCGACGGCGCAGGCCAACTGCCAGGGCGTCGGGATGGATCTGGCACGCATCGACGACGCCGACGAGGACGCCGCCATCCGCGCCCGAATCGGCGTCGACACGTGGATCGGCGGCAGCGACCTCGGCGTCGAGGGTGACTGGCGCTGGGTCGACAACGATGCGCTGTACTGGCGCGGCAACGGCAGCGGCTCGGCGCAGAACGGCGCCTACACGAACTGGAGCCCGAGCTCTTCCCAGCCCGAGCAGGGCGCGAACGCGAACTGCGCGGCGTGGTGGATCAGCGGCGACGGTTGGTCGGACTCGGACTGCGACGGCACCCGGGACTATGTCTGCGAGGGCTCGCCGCAGCCCGACGGGCCGCTGGCCGACGTCATCGAGATCGCTGGTAGCTGGCGTACGACCTGCGCGCTCAAGAGCGACGGCACGGTGTGGTGCTGGGGCGAGGCCGGCTACGGCACGCTCGGCAACGCTACCACGGGGCCGCACCAGGGCTACCCGGTGCAGGTCCACGGCGTCGGCAACGTCGGCATGCTGACGGGCGCCGAGGCGATCGGCGCGGGCCGCCACCACATGTGCGCGACCCAGGGCAACAGCCCGGACCGCACGATGGTGTGCTGGGGCTACAACGGTCTGCGCCAGCTGGGCGACGGCACGACCACCACGCGCTCCACACCGGTGGTCGTCGGCGGAGGGCACACGGGCTTTGCGGCCGGGCGGGACAAGATCTCCGGTGGCCTCTACAACAGCTGCGCGCTCAAGGACAATGGCGAGGCCTACTGCTGGGGCTACGACGCGCTCGGCAAGAACGGCGACGGCGTGTCGGGCGGCTACAACGACACACCCTCGAAGGTCGCGGGCGGCCTGGATGATTTCGTCGTCATCAGTGACGACAGCGACGATGCCTCGTCGGTCTGCGCTGCGCGCCAAAACGGCGAGGTGCACTGCTGGGGCTACAACGACAACGGCGAGCGCGGCGACGAGGGCGCAGCCGGCATCGTCGCGAGCCCGTCGCGCGCGCACTACACGGAGGCGGCCGCCGACCAGGGCAACCCCGACTTCAACAGCCCGGTGGTAGACATCGGCAGCGGCTACCACAGCAAGGTCGCCGTCCACGCCGACGGCTCGATCAGCACATTCGGCTACAACGGGTGGGGCCAGCTGGGCACGGGCTACACCGGCGACAAGTCCCAGCCGGTGCGCCTCGGCGTCCCGGTGCGCTAGGCTCGAGCCGGGCGGTCTTCGCGGAGTCATCGCCGAGGGCCGGTCGCAGGCGAGCGTGGCGTTCGAGTGGTGCGATCCTTCCGTCGACTCTTCCGTCGACTCTTCCCGGCTCTCGGCGTGCGGCAGATGGGGGTGGGCGACAACACCCGTTGAATGGTTAGCGGGCTTGTGCTGCGGTGGTGCAATCGCGGTCCCGGACCGGCCAGCGCGGCACCCAATTCGAAGACTAGTCGCCGGCGCTCGCGCGCTCACGCAGCAACCGCTGGATCTCGCGAGCGAAGAGCCACAGGCGATCCTGGCCCCAGAGTGCGAGGACCTCCGTGCCGCGGTCGTCGAGCAACCGAAAGGTGGGCACGCCCCAGGTGCCGAACTCGTACATGGCGAGCCGGTTGTCCTCGAGCTCGGCCTCCCAGTGCGGATTGCCGACGATCGCCTTCGCCTCGTCGAAGGACAGGCCCGACCGCTCGACGACGTGACGCAGGCCGCGATCGTTGTTCGTGTTGATGCCGTCGGTGAATGCCGCCCTCAGGAACTCGCTCAACAGCTCGTTGCCGCGGCCCTGCTCGCAGGCCCAGGGGTAGAGCGAGTAGGCGCGGCGCACGGGGTCGCCGATCGGGTCGTAGATCTTGCCCCAGGACAGACCCAGCGCCGCAGCCTCGCGCGACGCATCCCACATGATGTAGCTACCCTTCGTCCGCGTCACGGGTACGCCGCGCATCACCATCGGCAGAACCGGTCGAACGACCAACCGCACGCCCGTCTCCGTCGCGAGCTTCACCGCCAGGTCGAAGATGAACGACGTGTAGGGACTGCGCAGCGAGGGATAGACCTCGAAGGTCAGTGACCCATCATCGCGCAGCGGCCCGTATTCGATGCCCGGCCGCGGACAGATCGGCTCGGCGCCGACGGCGCGGGCGACGCCGAGCTCCGCGAACCGCTGCTCGAGGTGGTAGAGGCGGTCGGCGCCCCAGTACCACTCGCCGCCGTAGTGGAACATCGCCGCCGAGTAGTGGCCCAGCGCTCGACGCCGCGCCACGCCCCGTTCGATGCACGTGCGTGTCGTCTCCGCATCCGCGCACCCGTGGCGGTCGGCCAACCCCTTCAGCGCATCGGCGTCGCCCGCCCAGAGCGCGTCGCCCACGGCCACCGCGACCTTCGGGAAGTCGGCGCCGTCGACCTGCGCGAGGATCGCCTCCGCCTGCTCGACCAGCCCATCCGGTGGGGCATCGCGCCCGGACGCAAAGCGCAGGCCATAGTGCGGCGCGACGGCCGCCGCATCATCGCGCGACAGCCGCAGCAGCAGCTCGGGCTCCGGGAGGTTGCCATCGTGGGCCACCGTCACGAGATGACAGACGAGCTCGACGTCGTAGGCCTCGAGCAGCGGCACCAGCAGCTGCGCGGCCAGGTGACTGTAGCCGTCCTTCACCTGGTGGAAGTACTCGATGCGGTGCGGGAGCCCTGCGCGACGACGCTTCGCGTCCACCTTCTCGCGCCGGCGCCCAGCCGCGCCGAGGTCCGCCATCCGCGTCATCACCCGCGACATCACGAAGCGCACCGGCGCTGGTGGATTGGAGGTGGCCGCCCCACCCTGGTCCCGGAAAGTCTTGGCCATGGTCGATGCCACGCTACAGGATCGCACCCGGGGCGAACAATCGGCGACGCCGTTCTGCTACGATCACACCATGCCGCCGCAGCAGGCCTTCTCGTGGCGCTGGACCTTCGCCAGCATGGGCATCTTCATGGGCGCCGAGCTGCTGCTCGGCATGCTCGTGGGCGAGCTGGTCGTGGGCCGCTACGTCTCCATCAGCCTGCGCTTCATGGTGCAGGGGCTGCTGCACGTCGCGTCGTTCTTCGTCGGCGGCCTGATCGTCGGCGTCGTCTCGCCAGGCGTGCGCATCGAGGAGCCCGCAGTCGGCGCGGCGCTGAGCGTCGGTGTCACGCTCGCGTTGACGGTCTTCAGTCCCTACACGTTCATGCAGCTGGAGACCGGCAAGCTGATCGTCGGCGGCATCATCGCCTTCGTCGTCGCGCTGGCCGGCGCCAAGCTCGGCGAGCGGCTGACGGGCAACAAGGTCTAGGCGACCCAACGATGACCGACTGTATCTTCTGCAAGATCGTCGCGGGCGAGCTCGAGTGCAGCGAGGTCTACGCTGACGACGAGTTCCTCGCGTTCATGGACATCCACCCGGTGGGTCCGGGCCACGTGCTGATCGTTCCGCGGCGGCACGCCCAGTACGTCGCCGAGCTGCCCCACGGTGCGGCCGAGCGCCTCTTCGGTCTCGGCACGCGCATCGCCGAGGCCATCCGACACAGCGAGCTGCCGTGCGACGCGCTGCACTTCCTGCTCAACGACGGCCGCGCCGCCAACCAGACCGTGCCGCATGCCCACCTGCACCTGATCCCGCGCAGGCGCGGCGATGGCGGGCGCGTGCTGACCCAGATCCTCAAGCGCCCGCTGGTCGGCCTGCTGCGGCCGACCCCGCGCGCCGACCTCGATGCGGATGCGAAGGCCATCATGGCGAAGCTCGAGGCGCCGGGCTAGCGCGGGTCCCGGGTCACTGCGGGGCCGTCGTGTAGTCCTTCGTGACCGGAGGGTCGTAGCTGCTGGGGCCGAGCACGATGCGCAGCCGCTGGCCAAGGCCGCGGTTGTGCTTCAGCTCGTAGAGCAGCTGCAGCACGCCGGCGAGCGCCAGACGCAGCGGGTTTGGGTAGAGCTCGGCCGAGCCGGTCAGTCCCACGGGGGGCTTGTCGAGCGGCGGCTCGGCGAAGGTGCCGAAGACGCGATCCCAGAACAGAAAGAAGCAGCCGCCGCCCGTCAGGTTGCAGCACGCATGCTGAGGCAGGGCCGAGTGGTGCACGTAGTGGTAGGGGCCGCCGACCGTCAGGTGGCCCAGCAGCATCGCGAAGCGGCTGCGGCGCAGTGGAGCGTAGTGCGCGCTGTTGTGCGAGAAGATGCCGACCGCCTGGGTCACCACCCGGAAGAGCAGCGCCTCCATGATCATCGTCTCGGGATGAAACAGGCGCGCACCGATGCCGACCGCGAGCGTGAGCGGCAGCGTGATCAGGAAGAAGAGCGGGAAGGCGACCACCACCGCGGGCGTCATCGGGATGGTCAGCTCCCGCGGCATGTGATGGGGCCGGTGGAAGAGCAGCCACACGGGGCGCCACGTGTGCCCGAGGCGATGGAACCAGTAGAGCGGCAGCTCGACCGTGAGGATCGCCGCGATCAGCGGCAGCGGGTACGGCAGCTCGACCAGCCGCGGGATCGACGCGACCAGCTGCTCACCCACGACGGTCAGCCCACGCACCGCCTCCCAGCCGCGCTCGAAGGGCAACCCCATCGCGGACGCCGCGAGCCCGAGCACGGCCAGTAGCAGTAGAAACGGGACGACGGTCGCCGCGTTGACACCGACCATCAACACGGCCGCGCGCAGGGGCACCCGACGGCCGAGGGTGCGCGGGTAGTCAGCGTAGCCGCGATAGACGACGACGCCGGCAAATGTGAGCAGCAGGCTGAGCAGCAACGGGAACAGCTCGAGAAAGACGGCCGCCTCGGCGCGCTCGGTGGCGAGCACGCGGCGGCGGACGCGCTCCATCAGCTCGGTTGTCGTGAGCCCGGGATCGATCACGCCCGGCCCCACCGTGACGACGTCGCCGAGCACGTCGGGGAGCATGATCGTGAAGGGGAATGTGAACGCGAAGACGACGAAGAACAGCGTCACCCAGCGCCGATGACGCTCATCGATCTCGGGTAGCTCCCACTCGATCAGCCTTCGCACGCGCACGTCCCTCGGGTGGGTCGCTACGCCGCGCCGAGCAGGCCGGTCAGACGCTTCTGAATCAGCGCCTCGGACTCGCTCATGATGCGGTCGATCAGCTCCGCGCACGTCGGGATGTCGTGGATCAGGCCCGCGACCATGCCGCACGACCAGGCGCCCGCGTCCATCGTGCCCTGCTGCATGATCTTCGGGTAGACGCCCGCGACCTCACCGATGATGTCCTCGAACTTGAGGTCGGCGCCCAGGCGCTTCTCCTTCTCGATCAGGCGCTCGACCGCCTCGTTGTTCAGGACGCGCTCGGTGTTGCGCAGCCCGCGCATGATCAGGCGCGTGTCGAGCTCCGAGGCGGCGACGATCGCCTGCTTGACGTTGTCGTGGACGGGCGCCTCCTTCGTCGCGATGAAGCGCGTGCCCATGTTCATGCCCTCGGCGCCCATCGCCAGCGATGCGACCAGCGAGCGCCCGTCGGCCATGCCACCCGACGAGACGAACGGGATCTTCAGCTCCTCGGCGGCGCGGGGCAGCAGGATCATGTTGGGGATGTCGTCCTCGCCCGGGTGCCCGCCGCACTCGAAGCCGTCGACCGAGACCGCATCGCAGCCGATCTTCTCGGCCTTGAGCGCGTGCCGCACACTGGTGCACTTGTGGATGATCTTCACGCCCGCGGCCTGCAGCTTCGGCAGGTGCTCGGCGGGGTTGCGGCCGGCGGTCTCGACGACCTTCACGCCGCTCTCGACGATGGCGTCCACATAGCCGGGGTAGTCCGGCGGTGTGAGCGACGGCAGGAAGGTGAGGTTCACGCCGAAGGGCTTGTCGGTCATCTCGCGGCAGCGCGCGATCTCCTTGCGCAGGTCGTCGGGCGTCCTCTGCGTCAGCCCCGTGATGATGCCGAGGCCACCCGCATTGGAGACGGCGGACGCCAGCTCCGCGAGACCGACGAAGTGCATGCCCCCCTGGATGATGGGGTGCTCGATGCCCAGTAGTTCGGTGATGCGTGTCTTCATGTCGTCTCTCGCCTCTCTGCGCCCCTGCGGGCGGTGGCGCCCCGCGGGCGCGTCGCTGGGTTGTCAGTTCACTGAGATGAATGCGTCTTGTGCTCGCGGATCGGACCGCGCGGCACGCTCGGCACACCGCGCCGCGTCTGTCGCGTGCGTACCGCGACATCGCGGGCCTTCACGTGCTCGCCGCACTCGGAGCACGTCACCTCGGCGGTGAAGTCGTGATCGCAGGCGTCGTGGCGATACAGAAGCGGCGGCCCCGCCTTGCCGGCGTAGTGCGTGTCGCCCCACTGCGCGAGCAGGAGCACCACGCCGTGCAGGTCGAGACCCTTGTCGGTGAGGCGGTACTCGTGGCGCAGCGGCTGCTGCTGGTAGGCCTGCTTGCACAGCACGCCGTGCTCCTCGAGGTGGGCGAGGCGGTCGGCGAGGGTCGTGCGCGAGATGCCCAGGCGCTGCTGGAAGGTCTCGAAGCGGCGCACGCCGAGGAAGCAGTCGCAGAGCACGAGCAGCGTCCAGCGGTCACCGATCACACTCAGCGCGCGCGCCACGGAGCAGTGCTGGTTTGCGAGTTCTTCCCACTTCATTGCGGCCACCTCCGGTCGCAGGGACCGTCCAGGTTGTGGACCCACTTAGTCCAAAAACTGGACCTACGTCAAGGCCGGCCCGGGAAGGGACACGCGCCCGGGCCTACCGTCATCACACGTCGACCCGAGGACTGTCTGAGCCGCCGCACCCCACCCCCACCTGCCGCAAGCCGAGAGTGGCGAGAAGTCGATGGAAAGTCGCTCGAGTCGAGTCTAGAAACCCGGGTGCTTCTGGGTCGTCTCGCCCGTCAAGACCTCGATCGGATCGCGCAGGTCGTCGACGTAGCCGAGCGCGTAGGCGCCGCGCGCGTAGCCCATGAGCCGCTGCAGCTCGGTCGGCAGCTCGGCCGCCTGCGACCGCGGCGTCGAGAGGTACTGGTTTTCCTCCTGGCGCAGCCACGACACGGCGTACGTGAGGTTGAGTCCCATGCGCACGTCGGCGGTCCGGTTTTCGCCGCCCCCATGGTAGAGCGCGCCCGTGTAGAGCAGCACCGAGCCCTTCTCCATCTCGGCCGGCTCGGTGTCGTCGTGCGAGAGCTCGAGCTTGTCTTCGAAGCGGTGACTGCCGGGCACGACGCGCGTGGCGCCGTTTTCTTCGGTGAAGTCCGTCATCGCCCACAGGGTGTTGCACTGCACCTCGTAGCCGCTCGGGAACGGGAAGAAGTCGAACGCCCACTGGTCGCGATGGATCGGCTGCACGCTCTCGCCGCCGCCGATCGCGATGATCTGCGTCAGGTGCAGGCGGTAGCTGGTCGCGTGCGCGAGCACCCCCTCGACGCTGCCGAGCACGGACGGGTGCATGAGCAGGGAATGGGAGGCTGGCGAGCGGGCGATCAGCCCGCCTACGCGTCGGGTGGACTCGCCGGAGAAGTCGTCGCCGCACGTGCTGGCGGCCTCGAGGTGGGGCGCCATCTCGTCGCGCACACGGTCGACCGCATCCGGCGAGACGAGGCGGTCGACGATGCAGCAGCCGTCGCGGGCGAGGATCTCGGCGATCGACTCCGGCGTCGCGTTCGCGCTCACGTGTTCCACGGGCATGCTCAGGCTCCCTGTGCAGGGTCGCGTCGTGCGGACGAGACCAGATCGATGATGCGCCGGGCGAGGCCGGCGGGGTCCGCGCTCGGCAGCGTGAGCCGCTCGACCTCGAAGCCGCGGAACAGGTGCAGGATCGCCCGGGCAACCTGGAGCGGGCGCGGCACCGACAGCGCCTCGAGCGACTCCGCGAGGCCTGCGATCCACACGCGCTCCGCGGCGTGCAGCGTGACGGCGAGCAGCGGGTCGCGGCTGGCCGCGAGGATGAGCTCGTACTCCACCCGCACACGACCCGGGATCTCGAACTCGCGCATGGCCAGTTCCGCCATGAACAGCGCCAGCTGCTCAACCGTCTCGGCGGGGCGGTCGTGGCCCAGCCTCGACACCAGCCGGTCGGTCCCCGCCAGTGAGTGCTGGAACGCGGCCCGGATGAGGTCGTCGCGGGTGCGGAAGTAGTACGTGGTCGAGCCGAGCGGCACGCCGGCGGTGGCGGCGACTCTGCGGTGGGTCACCGACTGCAGACCGGTGTCGGCGATGACCTCGAGGACCGCTTCGAGGATCGCCCGACGCTTGCCCTCGGCGGCCCGCACCGGGACACCATCGCCGGTCTGCAACATGTGGACATATGTACAAGTTACTTGGACGTATGTCCACTTTTGCTCGGAACCTGTCGGTTTTACGGAGATAATTGGCGTGTCGCTGCCGCCCGCCGGCGGTCGCCATCAGCCCTCGATGAGGACGACGCGACCCGCACCACCACCGCCGCCGCCACCCCCGTCGCCGTTGTTCGAGTAGTTGGTCATCCCCGCGGTGGGCGCCGCACCACTCGGCAGTCCGCCGTTGCCACCGTGACCGCCGAGCTCGGTGGGCGCACTGCTACCGCCGAGTGCGGCGATGTCGTCGGGCCTCCCGTCCTGCCCGGGCGTGGCGCTGCCATTGCCCGAGTCGGTGTCCATCCCCTCCGCACCGCCGCCGCCGTTGGCGACGACCGCGCCGGTCACCGCGAGTGTGACCGCCTGCAGCAGGATCCCGCCACCGGACCCGCCGCCGCCGCCGCCGTCCTCGCCGCCGGTGCTGGTGCTCCCGCCACCGCCACCGGCGTCGATCACGCCGGTCGCGCCCACCGTGAGGTCGCCGGCCGCACTGATCTGAATCGCGCCCCCGCCGGCGCCGCCCCAGCGAAGGTCGTCGACGCTCGTCCACCCGTTGCCGCCGCGACCGCCCGCGCAGCCCGCGCGCAGCGGCGACAGCGAGTCCGTGCCCTCCGCCGCGCCACCCGCGCCACCGTCGCCACCCGCGCGCCCGGCGGAGCCCGCCGCACCCGGCTGGCCAAAGCCGCCGCCCCCACCGCCGCCGGCGCCATTGTTTCCGCCCCGGTCCGTCTCGCCGACCTCGCCGGTGCCCAGGGCGCAGTCGTGACTGTCCTCCAGCGGGTCGTCGCCACCGGGGCCGGGCACGGTCGCGTCGGCACTGACGTCGAGCATGCCGTCGATGACCACGTCGCCGTCGACCAGCAGCACCACGGGACGGCTGCCGGTGAACTTCAGCGTGTTCATGTCCTCGACAGTCAAGCCCGCGAGCGGCACCACGACCACCTCGGGGCCATCGACCTGCATCGCCACGACCGGCGCGATCGCCACGCCACACCACTCGGAGGGCGTGAGTGCATCGGTGTCGAACGTGACCGGACCGCAGTCGATGCTCGGGTCGCCGGCGTAGGTGTAGTCGCCCGGGTCGACGTTGCTCACCGCGTACGGGAAGTTCCCCGTGCCCCCGCCATCGCCTGAATCTGAACCGCCGCCATCGCCCCCCGCGTCTCCTTGGCCCGGCCCCGAAACGACAGCGCCGTCCGAAAGCAGGACACCGCCGTCCGACAGCAGGACACCGCCGTCCGGCAGCAACTGCCCGGGGGAGTCGGGGACGGGCGAGTCGACGCCCGTGGCGCAGGCGACTCCAGCACAGAGAAGCAGGATGGCCGCCGCCACCCTCGACCCCGCACGTAGCGACGAGTGGGTCGTGTGCCGATAGTCAGCGGTAGTGGGTGCTTGCGGGCTTGGCGTGTTTGGCGGCGCGAGGCGGGTACGGATCATGTCGTTCCACGGGGGCTGGAGTGCTGAGTGCTGAATGCTCGAAGCGGTCACTCCGGAGCGGTGGTGACGCAGGTGTAGGCGGGGCCGAAGGACCGGATGCGTGCGGAGGCGGCCACGCCACCGCATCCGCGCTGGCCCTCCTCACCCGACGTCGCCGACAGCTGCACCTTGACCTCGAGGAAGCGGCCGTCGCCCATGCCCGCGAGGTCCCCCGCGCCCTGCGGGTCTGCGCCCGGACCGCTGCAGCCCACCGTGACGAACGGCAGGGCCGCCAGCTCATCGGGGGTCGCGGCCGAGCGCACCAGGAAGCGCGCCCACGTGCCGTCCGGCACGTCCGCGTCGAAGAGCAGCTCCTCCCAGTCCACCTCCTGGGTCTCGTCGCACACCTCGAAGATCTGCGAGTACGTCCCCGGCTCGCCGTTGGCGAGGCGCGTCTGGACGCCCGTCATGTCCGAGTACGCGTAGGCGGTGCCCGGAAGCGTGAGCGCGTCCTGCTGGACGACGGCATCGCCGAGCGCGACGCCCGGCTCGATGACATGCAGGCCGGTGCCCCGGACCGTGAGCACGCGACCGTCCGGTGCGACGGCGACGCCCTTGTTGGGCGCGGCCACCTTCACCGCGTCGAGGGTGTCGCTGTCGAGCCGCGTCGTCTGCGCACCGCTCGATGCCCAGACGTAGCCCTGCGCATCGACCGCAATGCCGCCCGCACCCGAGCCGGCGACGCCACCGACGGACTCGTGGCGGGCGCCCAGCGGCAGCGCCGGGTCGTAGCGCTGGGTCGTGGAGGACATCCACACGCGCTGCTTGCAGTCGACCGTGATGCCGTAGCCGGCGGTGCCGCGCTTCCGCGCCTTGACGGCGCCGTCGTCGACGCACTGGTCGAAGGTCTCCCAGTCGTTGACGTCTCCGCAGACGGGCTCGGCGTCGCACGTGGCGGAGTCGGTGCACCTCAGGGTGTCGACGTAGGACAGGGTCTTGCCGATCCAGAACCGTCCGTCGGCATCCAGCGCCGCGCCGTACACCGGCTCGGGGGACTCGATCTGAACCAGGATCTCGCCCGTCGACGCATCGAGCTTGTAGATCTGGCGGTGGAGCCCGCCGACCCAGACGTAGTGCTCGCTGCCGCGGTCCGTGACCTCGTCGGCGGCAAAGTCCTCGCCGGGCACGAAGGCCTCGCACACGGCGCCCGCCACGCCCGAGATGTCCTGCGCGGCCATGCCGCGCGCATCGCCCTCGAGCTCCGTGTGCCAGATCACGCAGTCGTCCTCGCCCCAGGCCAGCAGGTCGCCCTCGCCCGTCGACGTCGTGATGACGCCATCGCCGTTCGTGTCGGGGCAGTCCTGTCCGCCCGGCAGGATCTTCGTCACCCCGTAGTCGCCGTTGGGGCCGTTGGTGCGGGACGCGACGAAGGCCTCGCCCAGGCTGTTGATGGTGGTGCGCGAGGTGCTGCCGCCGCCAGTGTAGTAGTGGCCGGTGATCTGCATGGTGGTGAGGTCGATCTTCACGACCCCCGGCAGGTTCGTGTCGGCGACCCAGATGTACTCACCGAGGACGTCGCCCGCGGCGTCCACGACCAGCGCTCCGTCGACCGGGTCGATGGCCACGTTCTCGTTGGGGTTGCCCAACTCGAAGCCCATGCCCGTTCCCACGCCCACGAGGTCCACCTGGCAGTCGCCGCAGGCGGACATGGGCACATCGCGCGGCTGAGGCAACGGCGGCGGCTCGGGGTCGGACATCTGAGCCACCGCGGCATCGGCGGCGGCCGCGGAAGGATCGTCGGGCGCGCCCGGTTGACCCTCGGTGCGCTCCGCGGGGTCTTCACCGCAGCCCAGCGACAGTGCACACATGGCAGCGATGAACCCGGGGACAGCAGACACTCTCGACATCGACAACCTCCAACCGTGTGAACAATCCCCCCGTGTAGAAAGCCGCTAGGGCGCCACCTCATCGAAGCGAGAGAACATCCCGTCCGGCACGAGGAACTGTCGGTAGCGCACGTCGTCGTTGACGTAGGCCTGCAACCACGACAGCACGTAGCGCGCCGCGTCGGTGCCGGTGCTGGGCTCGTTCGCGATGAAGTGGTTGGCCCCCGCGAACTCGGCGTACATGCGAGGACGCGCATTGGTGAGGGTCTGGTAGTACGGCCACCCGTAAAGGTCGGTGTCGGCGTTGCCGTCGTTCTGCGCGGCGATGATCAGGGTCGGAATCGTAACCTGCGGGAAGGTCGGTGCCACGTCGGGCGGATCGCTGCACGAGGGGCTCGCGCAGGGGGTCAACGCAACGCTGGCGCGCAACCGATGGCCGTCGCTCTTGGCCGCGTGCAGGGCGGCGCCACCGCCCAGGGAGTGCCCGAGGACGGCCTGGCGTGCCGCGTTGACGCGACCGGCCAGGGGGCTGCCAGCCCTGTCTCCCTCCGCCAGCAGCATGTCGAGCGCCCCGACCAGCGCGGTGGCGCGAGCGGTGGGCGGGTCGCTGATGTTGTTGTTGACCTCGAAGGCCATCGTGATGAATCCGTGGGAAGCGAGAAACTGCCCCCAGCCGTCCAGGGGAGCTTCGAGCCAGCCCGTCGCGATCGCGACCACCGCAAAGGGTCCGGGGCCGTCCGGGTGATAGATGGTCCCCGCGGCGTACGCGCCGGTCGGCGGGCTCGCGTACGACTGAAATGTGAAGCCGCCCGCGGACGACGCGGAAGCAAATGTCGGATCCGCGCTCGCCGGCGGCGGCGGACCGACCGGGCCGCCGGATCCATCCATCGGGACCGCGCCACCGTCTCCAGCGGGAGGCGGGGCCGTCCCGTCGTCCGGCGGGGCAAACGTGGCGCCCTGGTCGGGCATGGTAGGCCCGTACCCCGGAGCGCCTGCCGTGCCGCCCTGGTCATAGCCGCCCTGCATGCCCGGGTAGACGTAGCCGGGGCCGCTGGCGCCCTCCTCCTCACAGGCCGTGAGCGGGGTGCAGAGAAGCAATGCAACACACCACGCGCGCTGGACTCTCGTCATCGACAACTTCCTCGAAATCACGACTGTGTTGCCACAAATCGGCCTACAGGGTCACCTATTGGCAAGGGCCGCATCCCACAGACCTACGGCGCGAAGCCACCTATCCGAGGGGTTAGCCGTACAAAAACGGAAAAAAGAATCACATCTCCGTCCATTGCAAGGTGTAGAATAGACCTACACCGACCGAATACTCGGCACCACGCAATCCATCGATCTTGTCCGGTGTAACCAAGAAATGGCCGCTCAGGTAACAAGCACAAATCAGGGCACCATCAGCGTGGACTACGCCAACCCGCTGCTGCGCTACGTGCAGACGCTTCCGGCGCCCGTGCGTGAGCGCTGCCAAGAAGCCTTCCAGCGGGCCACCGAGGCCCTGGGGGTCACCGGCGACATCATGGCGGTCCCCCACGCCCGCATCCCCCGGGCCGCGGGGCTCGCCTACCTGCGCATCGTGCTCGAGCTCAGCGGCGACCCGCTGGCGCCGATCCACGTGGGCCTGGGCGCCCAGCGGGATGACTGGGGCATCCTCAGCTACCTCAGCTCGACCGCCGAGACGCTCGGGCAGAGCGTACGCGCACTCGCCAAGTACGTGGCGCTGCTGGACGACACGGCCGCCCTGGATGTCGCGGTCGACGAGGCCTTCGTCACGGTGAGCCTGCGGCGACAGCAGGGCGTCGACCTGCCGTCCGAGGCCGTGGAGATGGCCCTCAGCAGCCTCCTGTCGGCGGGCTCCGAAAACCTCGGCTTTCCGACCGCCCCCACCCGCGTGCACTTCCGCCACGCCGCGCCCGCACACGCCGAGCACCACGCGCGACTGCTGAGGGCGCCCACGCACTTCGCGCAGGCCTTCGACGGCTGGGTCTTCCCCGCCGAGGCGCAGGGCATCCCCCAGCGCTCCGCCAACCCGACCCTGCATCGGCTGCTGAGCACCTACGCCGACGAGTTGTTGCAGCGCCTGCCGCGGCGGCGCTCCGCACTGCAGGAGGTGCGCGATCTCATGCTGCAGCGACTGGACGAGACGCCCAGCGCGGAGAGCCTCGCGGCGAGCCTGGCGATCGGCGAGCGCACGCTACGCCGGCGCCTGCAGAGCAACGGCTACACCGTCACCACCCTGCTCGAGGATGTGCGCCGCAACGAGGCGACCCGGCTGTTGACGCACAGCCACATGAGCATCTCCGAGGTGGCCTTCGCGCTCGGCTTCTCCCAGCCCTCGGCCTTCCACCGCGCCTTCCGCCGCTGGTTCGGGATGCCGCCGCGGGCCTACCGGCGCACCACCGTCGGCAGTCCCCTGCAGGCATTCCTCACCGGCCCCGCGAGCGAAGCCGGCTAGGAGACCCTCGGGGAGACGGTGCTACTTGAGGTCCTTGGAGCTCTTGTTGAGCAATCGGCGGGCGACGACGAGGAGCTGGATCTGCTGGGTGCCCTCGAAGATATCGAGGATCTTGGAGTCGCGGGACCACTTCTCGAGCAGCTCGGTCTCCGTGTAGCCCATGGTCGCGCACAGGTGCACGCAGCGCAGGGTGATGTGGTTGGCCACGCGGCCTGCCTTGGCCTTCGCCATCGAGGCTTCCATCGAGTTGGGGATGCCGTTGTCGGCCAGCCATGCGGCGCGCACTGTCAGCAGCCGCGCGGCCTCGAGGTCGGCCTCCATCTTGTACAGCTCCGCCTCGACCGCCGAGACGTTGAAGTAGGAGCCCTCGTAGTTGGCGTCCGTGCCGGCCTTCTTGAACAGCGCCCGCGTGCGCTCGAGCGACGCGCGACCAACTCCGAGCGCCATCGCAGCGACCACGGGCCGCGTGTTGTCGAACGTCTGCATGACGCCGCCGAAGCCCTTCTCGGTCTGCACCTCGGGGCTGCCGAGCAAGTTCTCCTTCGGCACGCGGCAGTCCTCGAAGATGAGCGTCGCGGTGTCGGACGCCTTGATGCCGAGCTTGTGCTCGAGGCGCTCGAGCCTCATGCCCGGCGTGCCCTTCTCGACGACGAAGGACTTGATGGCCGCGCGCCCCGCGCTCGGGTCGACCGACGCCCACACGACGACGACGTTCGCGCGGTCACCGGCGGTGACGAAGATCTTCTCGCCGTTGAGCACGTAGTGGTCGCCGTCGGGGATTGCGGTGGCGCTGATCGACGCCGAGTCCGAGCCGGAGGCCGGCTCGGTGATCGCCATCGCCGCCCAGCAGCGGTCAAACTTCTTCAGCTGCTCCTCGTTGGCGACCGCGGCGATGGCCGAGTTGCCGAGGCCCTGCCGCGGGATCGTGAGCGCGAGGCCGACGTCGCCCCAGCACAGCTCGGCGAGGCCGAGCACCGTGGAGAGGTTTGAGCCGTTGCGCACGCCGCCGTCCTTCTTGCGGTCCTCGCGCTTGAGCTTGCCGGCGCCGGCACTGATCTCCCCGCCCTCGTTCATGCCGTCCATGAGCGAGGCGAGCAGATCGAGCTCACGGGGGTACTCGTGCTCGGCCAGGTCGTACTTGCGCGAGATGGGCCTAAAGACCTCCTGCGCGACGCGGTGGGCCTGCTCGACGAGCGGAATGAACTTCTTCGGTGTTTCGAGATACATGGTCTTTGTCCTTTCCGTCGTCGGTTAGAGAAGCGGTCCGCCGTGCATGACGCCGATGGCCATCAGGTCGCGGTACCAGCGCTCGACCGGGTGTTCCTTGGTGAAGCCGTGGCCGCCGAGCAGCTGCACGCCGTTGGTGCCGATCTCCATACCCTTCTCGAGGCACAGCACGTGCGCGAGGTAGGCCTCGCGGTGGAAGTCCTTGCCCGCCTCGGCCCGCGACGCCGCACGCCACAGCAGAAGCCGCATGCCCTCGAGCTCGATGGCGATGTTGGCGATCATGAACGCCACCGCCTGGCGGTGGCTGATCGGCTCGCCGAAGGCGACGCGCTCGTTGCAGTACTCCTTGACGTAGTCGAGCACCGCCTGGCAAGTGCCGACCGCGAGCCCGGCCCAGGCCAGGTGACTGCGGTCGATGAACTCCTTGTAGTCGACCGCGCCGACCTCCTCGCCGAGCAGCGCCGACTGCGGCACCTGCACGTTGTCGAGCTTGAGCGTGCCGAAGCGACCGGCGCGCGCGCCCATCGTCGCCTCGAGCTCCAGCGACAGCCCCTCGGTGCCCGCCTCGAGCAGGAAGAGCACCGGACCGCTGCCGACCAGCTCGGCCGCGACGAGGAAGAGCTCGGCGCCGTCGATGAGCGGCACCATGGTCTTCTCACCGTTGATGAGGTAGCCGTCGCCGCCGACCGTCGCGCGCGTCTTGAGCGCGAAGGGGTCGAATGCCGGTGCACGCTCGTTGACGGCCACCGTGGCCGCGGGGGGATTGTCGCCGGCGAACTCCGGCAGGTAGCGCGCCTGCTGGTCGGCCGAGCCCCAGCGCGCGAGCGCGTTGGCCACACCCACCGGGGTGAGCGCGGCGACGGCCAGGCCCATGTCACCGTGGGCCATGTCCTCGCAGACCAGCGCCTGGGTGACCTCCCAGCTCTCGGCGGCCGCGCCGCCCAGGCTCTCGGGCACGGCGAACTGCGCGAGCCCGAGCTCGGCGAACGACTCGGCGAAGTCCTCGGGCGCCTTGCACTCCTTCTCGGACGCCTCTGCGGCCTCGCGTACGATCTCGCGTGAGAAGCGCTGCGCCATGTCGCGCACCATCGACTGCTCGTCGGTGAGGCTGAGGTCGAACAGGCCCGCCGCGCGGTCGGCGGTCGGCAGGCGCGACGGCGACGCGAGCTTCTTCACCGCCTTGAACTGGCGGGCGACGGCCGCGGCGACCTTGAAGCCCTCGCGGCTGCCGTTGTAGGCGACCTTTTGTGCGGTGTCGTAGACGCCGTACTTGTGCACCCACTCGGCGCCGGCGAAGCGGTTGAGCAGGGACAGGCCCTGCGCGATCGGGTCGAAGCTCATCTCAGTCCTCCGTTGCGTGGTCGGAAACGGGCGCCGCCTGTGGCAGGTCGGTCCCGGGTAGCTTGAACAGTGCGGTGCGGCTCAGCCGGGTGAGCTCTGCGATCCAGCGGCTGCGGTTGTCTTCGGGGTCGCCGCCCATGGCGGCCTCCATCAGCTGCTCGAGCGCCGCGGTCGAGACGCCGAGCACGATCACCTCGAGCACGTACGCCTCGGGGTCGACGTCGTCGTGGATCAGGTTCAGCCGCTGCCCGTCGCGGATGTACTGGGCGACGAGCATCACCCACGGCCTCAGGTTCTGCGCGAGCGTGGCGCGCATCTCCTCGCCGTTGTCGAGCAGCTCGCGGACCAGCAGCCGCGCGCTGTCGCCGTCACGCTGGAAAAAGCGGATCAGCTCGGCGGTCAGCGCGTCGAAGCGGCCGTGTCCGCTGGTGACGGCCTCGAGGATCGCCGGCAGCCGCGTGCGCCAGTGCTCGAAGACCGACTCGATGACGGCGCGGCGCAGCGCGTCCTTCGAGGGGTAGTGGTAGAGCAGCGTCTGCTTGGCCACGCCGACGTCGTCCGCGATCGCTTGGATCGACGTCCCGTCGAAGCCGCTGCGCGCGAACATGCGGGTCGCCGACAGCCGGATCTGCGCCGCGTTGTCCATGCGGATGTCTCTACCAACTGGTAGACAAAACCGCAAGAGTGGATCCGGATGATCGCCCACATAATCGCATTACATTAGTCTATTCATGTAGTTAGTTCGAATACTCCCATCACCCCACATCGCTTGCGGATGTCTCTACCATGGGGTAGATAGATCGCGACCGGGTGGTAGACCCGGGCGAAACGGAGGCAGGTCATGGGCGTCTCGGCGCGACACATCCTCAACCACGGTCCGACCCTGGCGGTGCTGGGCCGCACGGTGCTGTCGGGCCTGCGCCCACCGAGCGGCGCGGTGCCGAGCGAGCTGCCCGGCCCTGAGATCACCGAGACCATGCCGCCGCTTCCGCAGGCGCTGCTCGACGACTTCGTGCGCGAGGTCGGCGGCGAGCCGCGCACCTACCGGGGCCAGGTCCCGCCGCATCTCTTCTCGCAGTGGGCCTTCCCGATGGCGGCGCGCACCTTCGGAGAGCTGCCGTATCCGATGATCAAGGCTGTCAATGGCGGCTGCCGCATGGAGGTCAACGCCCCGCTGCCCGTCGGCGAGCCGCTCACCGTCACGGCGCGCCTGCTGTCGATCGACGACGACGGCCGCCGCGTGGTGATGGGCTCGCGCGTCACCACCTCGACGCCTTCTGTAGAGGACGCGCTGATCGCCGAGTTCTACGCCATCGTGCCGCTGCCGAAGAAGCCGAGCGAAAACGGCTCGCCCGGCAAGTCGAACGGCAAGCCCAAGGACAAGCCCACCGTGCCCGACGATGCGCACGAGCTGATGCGCCAGAAGCTGCCACGCAACGCCGGGCTCTCCTTCGCGAAGCTGACCGGGGACTTCAACCCCATCCACTGGATCGGCCCCTACGCCAAGGCGTCGGGCTTCCGCGACGTCATCCTGCACGGCTTCGCCACGCAGGCACGGGCGGTGGAGGGCCTCGTACGACAGCGCCTCGGCGGCGACCCGAGCGCCCTGCGCGTCATCGACGTCAAGTTCACCCGTCCACTGGTGCTGCCCCACGACGTGGGTCTCTACCAGCAGGGCGATCGGATCTTCATGGGCGACGCGCCCGGCGGCCCCGCCTACATGACGGGCACATTCGAAACGGAGAAACGGCCATGACCGACATGCTTCTTGAGTTCGCGCAGAGCGCGATCGGGCGCAAGCTCGCGAGCAACATTCAGCTTCCAATCCCGATGCCCGAGCGCCTGGAGCGGCCCGAGGACCCGGCGCAGGAGCGCTTCCTCGAGGGCAAGGCCGCGCTGGCCGGTGGCCAGGGCGAGATGGCCGCCGTGATCGCGGAGGTGCTCTGCCGCGCAGGGGCCGCGACGACCACCGCGGGTGCCGAGGTGACCGAGGCGTTTGGCGGTCCGGCGCAGGCGTACGGCCGCAGCGTCAGCCCGGCGGGCGACGACCCGACCGCCGAGGGACCCTTCGACGCGGTCGTCTTCGACGCGACCGGCTTCACCACGCCCGCCGACCTCGGCGAGCTGCACTCGCTCTTCCAGCCGTTCGCGCGGCGGCTCGGGCGCTCGGCGCACGTCGTGCTGCTGGCACGCCCGCCGCAGGAGGCCGCCAACGCCGCGCAGGCCGCCGCCAGTCAGGCGCTCGAGGGCTTCACGCGCTCGCTCGCCAAGGAGATCGGCGGCATGGGCAGCGTCGCGAACCTGCTGTGGGTCGAGACCGGCGCCGAGAAGCGCGCGGCGAGCGCCCTGCGCTTCTTCCTCTCCGGGAGCTCGGCCTTCGTGACCGCGCAGCCGCTGCGCATCAGCAAGCTCGCGAAGTGGGACGATGCGGACCCGTGGGTCGCCCCCCTCGATGGCAAGGTCGCGCTCGTGACCGGCGCCGCCCGCGGCATCGGTGCGGCGACGGCCGCAGTGCTCGCCGCGGAGGGCGCACACGTCGTGTGCCTCGACCGCCCGGCCGAGGATGAGCCGCTGAGCCAGACCGCGCGCGCCGTGGGTGGCTCGGCGCTCACCGGCGACGTCACCGAGCCGGACACCCCCGCACGCATCGCGGAGGCGCTCGCGGAGCGGGGCGGCCTCGACATCCTCGTGCACAACGCCGGCGTCACACGTGACCGGCTGCTGAAGAACATGGACCGCGGCCGCTGGGACCAGGCGATCGACATCAACCTCGAGGCGATCGTGGGCATCACCGGCAAGCTCGTCGACAGCGGCACGCTGCAGGACGGCGGACGCGTCATCAGCCTGGCATCGATCGCCGGCATCGCGGGCAACATGGGACAGACGAACTACGCCGCCTCGAAGGCCGGCGTGATCGGCTTCACGCGCCACCTCGCCGCCGAGCTCGCCCCGCGCGGCATCACCGTCAACGCGGTGGCACCGGGCTTCATCGAGACGAAGATGACCGCGGCGGTGCCCGCGGTCGTGCGGCAGGCCGGGCGCCGGCTCAGCGCGCTTGGCCAGGGCGGTCTGCCCGAGGACGTCGCGCGCACCATCACCTTCCTGGCGAAGCCGGGATCGGCCGGCGTGACCGGCAACGTACTGCGGATCTGCGGAGGCGCCCTGCTGGGCGCGTGAGGAGAGCACCATGGCAACCAAGACGAAGAAGACCCCCGCCCCCAAGAAGGGCCGTCGCGCCGTCATCGTCGGCGGGCTGCGCTCGCCGTTCGCCAAGGCGTTTTCCGAGCTGGTGAAGCTCGACACCATCAACCTCGGCACGCAGGTCAGCAATGCGCTGGTCAAGAAGCTCTCGCTTCCGCGTGAAGAGATCGACTCGCTCGTCTGGGGCGGCGTCATCCTGCCCCCGATGACCGTGAACATCGGCCGCGAGATCGCGCTCGACATGGGTCTCAACCACGTCGAGGCGTTCACCTGCACGCGCGCGTGCACCTCGGGTCTGCAGGCGATCACGATCGCGGCGGCCAACATCGAGCGCGGCGATGCGGACATCGTCATCGCGGGTGGCAGCGACTCGACCAGCAACGCGCCGGTCGCCCTGCCCCCGAAGATCACGCAGAACCTCGGTCCGCTCGTGCTCGGCGGCAAGGCCAGCGCGGGCGACTACATGGCCGCACTTGCGCAGCTGATGCCCATCAGTGAGATCCTCCCCAGGGCGCCGAAGATCGCCGAGCGCACCACCGGCGAGGTGATGGGCGAGTCGGCGGAGCGCATGGCCGAGCGCAACGAGATCAGCCGCGAGGCGCAGGATGCGCTGGCCGCCCAGTCGCACAAGCGTGCGGCGGCCGCGATGGCCAGCGGGCGCTTCGACGACGAGGTCACCCCGATCGAGACGGAGGCGGGCCCCGTGAGCTCGGACACGCTCGTGCGCGCCAACACCAGCGAGGAGAAGCTCGCCAAGCTGCGTCCCGTGTTCGCGAAGGAGGGCACGGTCACGGCGGGCAACGCCAGCCCGCTGACCGACGGTGCAGCCGCCACGGTGCTGATGAGCGAGGAGAAGGCCAAGGCGCTTGGCTACACACCGCTCGCGTACATCCGTAGCTGCGCCTACGCGGCCGTGGACCCGGCGGACCAGCTGCTCATCGGCCCGGCGATGGCGATGCCGAAGGCGCTCGACCGCGCCGGGATGAAGCTGTCCGACATCGACATCGTCGACATGCACGAGGCGTTTGCGGCGCAGGTGCTGAGCGTCATCAAGGCGCTGGGCAGCGACGGCTTCGCCAAGTCACGACTCGGCCGCGACAGCGCGGTGGGCGACATCGACCCGACCTCCATCAACCTTCACGGCGGCTCCATCGCCATCGGCCACCCCTTCGGTGCCACCGGTGCACGCATGGTCACGACGATGACCAACGAGCTGGTCGCGAGCGGCAAGAACACGGCGCTGCTCGGCATCTGCGCGGCAGGTGGACTCGCGGCGGCTGCGGTCCTCGAGCGCGCCTGAGCGAAGCCCGCACCCACAATCGACGATCCACCCTTGTCCGCGAGGAACACGATGACGAAACGCATACCCATGGCAGCTCTGCTGATCACGGTGGCCTTCGCGGGCTGCGACTGCGGCGACGACGATGACGACGTTGGCGATGGGGGGCTGGGCGATGCCAGCCTCGACGGCGCCAGCGGTGGCGACGGCGACAACGGCGGCGACGGCGACGGACCGCGTGGGCCCGTCGGCGTCGGCCCCGACGGCGGCGACCTGTGCGAGATCATCGAGCGGGGCGCGGAGGGTGTCCCGCCCGAGGTCGTCATCCTGCAGGACCTCAGCAGCAGCCTCATCGGAGAGTGGCAGCCCCTGGACGACGCGATGACCCAGGTGGCCAGCACCTTCAGCACCCGCATGGAGCTGGGCCTCGTGCCGTTCCCGACGACGTACTTCAAGGGCGACATGGACGCCGATCGCGTCGACAGCAACTGCGACATCGGTGATGGGCAGGTGATCTCACCGGCGATCGACCAGGGCGACGACGTCGTCGCCGTCTACGACGCGATCGTGGAGGACGACATGATCGGGGGCACGCCCACCAACGCCGCACTCGACGTCGCCCGCGATCTCGTGCTGCCGCGGGGCCCCGACGACCAGGCCGTGCCGTACTTCATCCTGGTCACCGACGGCGAGCCCAACTGCATGTTCACGCAGAACCCGGGCAGCCAGAGCTCCCAGATGGCGCAGGACGCGGTCACCGACCGCATTACCGCACTCGAGGGCGACGGCGTCGACACCTACGTCGTCGGCTACAACTTCAGCGGCGGCATCCTCGACACCTGGGCCGCGGCCGGCGGCACCGACAGCGCGTTCGAGGCCGACAACGCGAGCCAACTCGTGGACGCCCTCGAGGCGATCGCCAAGGGCATCGCGCCCTGTGTCTACACGCTCGACAGCGCCGTGGCCGACCCCGCCTTCGTGCGCGTGCGCATCGACGGCGAGACGCGCCTGTTTGGCGACGACGACGGCTGGTCCATCGACGACGACATGGCGACCATCACCCTCGAGGGAAGCGCCTGCACGACCCTGCGCGACGGCGACGACCACACCGTCGAGGTGACAGTCGAGTGCAGCGAGGTCGGGCCGGAGTAGCCGCCCGCGGGTTGCGCCAGCGGCGCGTGCAGTCGACGCAGAAGCTGCGCAAGCGACCGACGCGACCCCACCCACGCAGTGACGGCCGAATGCACCGAAGCCGGCCGGTCGGCGCGCACGGGGTGCGAGGCCAGGACCGATCCCGCAGACTGGTGCCCGGCGACGGTTCGTGGTCTGCTACGGAGCATGTTCGGATTTTCGCTACCTATCCGCTGGCTCCGGGCCGCGATCATGGCCACCGCGTGGGTCGCCCTCCCCGCGGCCGCCCAGACCCCGGTGGAGTCCAACCCGTCCGAAGGCGCGCCAGACGGAGCCGCGGCACCCGCACCGGTCCAGGCGGCACCAGCCCCGGCCGTCCCCGCAGAGGTGGCGCCTCCAGCGGCGGCCTGTGTGCCGGAGTGTCGCGTCGGGTTCACGTGCATCGAGGGCGCGTGCGTGTCGGAATGCAATCCGCCCTGCCCCACCGGGCACACCTGTTCGCAGCGCCAGTGCCTGCCGCCGGCCCCAGCGACCACGCCCACGCCCACGGCGTACCCCGGCCATCCCATGGCCGAGTGGAATGCCGCTGCGCCCGAGCACAACCCGATGAACCCCGGTGCCGAGGAGCATGACGGCTTCATGTTGCGGCTGACCTTCGGGCTCGGCCAGGGCTGGCTGACCGAGGACGTCACGCTGGACGCCGGCTTCACTCGGGACGACTCCACTACCAACTACGACGGCACGGCAGGGACCTTCAGCATCGACCTCGGCGGCGCGGCGTCGGACATGATCACGTTGCACGCGCGCCTCGCAACCCTCGCCATCGTCAACCCGAGCGTCGAGGTGGACGGGGAGTCGATCGGCGAGTTCGACGAGCTTTCGATCAGCGCAACCCTCTTCGCGCCTGCCATCACGTTCTACTTCATGCCCGTCAACGTCTACACGACGTTCGCGATCGGCGGCTCGTACATCACCTTCTCGGTCGACGACCGAGACGTCGACGATGTCGAGACCGACATCGGCTACGGCATCAACCTCGACGTGGGCAAGGAGTGGTGGAGCTCCGACCAGTGGGGGCTAGGAGTCGCGGGACGGCTGTGGTGGACCGCCGTGGTCGAGGACGTCGACGCCGGTGAGGACCGCCTGTCCATGCTGGCGCTGACGCTGCAGTTCTCGGCGACCTACCAGTAGGGGCCCGCAACCCAGCGCCCGTCGCGCAGCATTTGCGTCAACGCGCGCTCTGGCATGGGTTGGCGTGAGTTGGCGTGACGATGGCGCGTGCGGTGGTTGACCCGGTGCTTGGCGTCGAAGCATCGTCAGTGCATGCCGGTGCGGTCACTCGCCGTCTTGCTGATGGTCGCCGCGTGCGGCGAGTCGCGGAGCATCGACGACGGCGGCACGGTCGACTACGTGCCGGTGATGGCGTGGGACGCGTGGGAGCCCGTCGATGGCGACGACCCCTACGTCGCCGACGTGCCCGACGCGGTCGACTGCACGGCTCGTGCGTTCTCCATCGCGACCGACGGTCTACTGAAGAGCGCACACAACCCGCAGGGCCTCGTGCCGACGTTCGCAACGAGCAGCTGCGGATTCGCCACGGTGATGCAGCCGACGCTGCGCGCGATCGAGCCCGGTGAGACCCTGGTCGCCGCCGTCTTCCACACCCGCCTGCTCTCGCCGGAGCCCTCCACCGCTACCGTCTCCGTGCGCATCGGCGAACACGCGCTGCTGCACGAGTTGGTGCCGATCGACGTGACCGCCCCCGCCGACGACTGCCCCACGGGCGCGACGGACGGCTACTGCCACGCAAGCGCCCGACACTCCGGGACCTGGACAGCAACCCAGGCGCTCCCCGCGGGAACACCGCTCTACTTCCACGTCCACAACCACGGCGACAACGAGTACTGGCTCGTCGACCTGCGCCCCGACGTGAACTGATCCGCACGAGCGGGGCTTGCGGCAGCGCGAGATGACCTCCCGGTGATTCACCAATGGCAGGTGCGGAAGTCCACGTAGTGGAGTTGTGCACCTCCGTCGACGGGTCCGCAGGACCCTAGTCAGCGCTGCCACCTGCAAGCCCCGCGCTCCGCACGGACCCGACCCGCACCCGCCATCGTCCAGTCCACCTCAACATCAGCAGTCGAGCACCCACCCACCACACACGTCGCGCGCGGCCAACACGTTCACAGGCATGCATCGCGCAGGCGGCGGGTGCGGGGGGCGGCCGGACGGACGTGGCGAGTG
>Ga0315336_1000454_pt1 | contig 115000 bp, 109 predicted proteins | sample ASW5metaG_FD_204512 | JGI IMG/M metagenome (GOLD analysis project Ga0315336, IMG submission 204512) | Ammonia-oxidizing marine archaeal communities from Monterey Bay, California, United States - ASW #5 | ecosystem: Environmental > Aquatic > Marine > Intertidal zone | place: USA: California... | reverse complement strand
GTCGCAAGTGCCAGCACGGCGGGTCGGGCTGAACGTTTGTCGATGATGCGCGCGAGCGGGACGGCGAGCGGGAACCCAAGCAAGATCCCCGGGACGAGTACGGCGCAGGCCACGACATCAGAGTAGACGAAATGGCCCGTCATGATGAGGCCTAGTAGTGAAATGCTGCCGCCGACGGTGAAATGACCCGCCAGCGTTCCGCGTAGTTTGTTGCCGTGTTCGTGCTGATACACCAGCGCGATCGGCGGCCCGCCTATCGACGATATTGTGTTCATCACACCCGACAAGCAGCCGGCACCTATCAGAATGCGCGGCGAGGGTACGAGCCGCGTGCCGATCAGGCTCAGTGCGACACCGAGCAAGACCAAAGAACCAAAGGCGAGGTTTGCCTGCCGCCCATCTGCGAGCGTGAGCACTACAAGTCCGGTACTGGTCCCCGCGATGCGTCCTATGGCAGCCCAGCCTATGTGCCCCAGTTCGACCGAAGCGCGCTCACGGGCGGCCATCAGCGTGGTTTGAACCAGACCGGCCGCAAGCGCCGGGCCGGGAACGAATATCGGGTCGATCAGCACGAGAAGCGGTGCTGCGAGTAGGTTGAGTCCGAAACCGACCGAGCCCTGTATGGCGGATGCGGCGACCGTCGTGAAGAACACGAAGAGTAGTTCGGTCGCGCTCCAGGGAAGTTCCATGACAAAAGGGTAGGCCGAAGGGCCTACCCTTTTGTTCTTTCAGACTATTGGCCGCGCGTCTAACGGAGCTGTCGACGCCAGCGGTCGACGACCTTTTCGATGAAGCTCTCGTCTTGTTCGTCGTCCTGCCACGCTGAGGAGAAATTCGCGGTGCCGCTTCTGGGGCGGAACCCATCGGCTAAGTCGGCGAAGCGAAGACGCATCGGAACCGTAACGCCTTCGCCGACGGCAATCGCTTCCTGCGTACGCAGCGAAGGCAGCGCGGCAATCAACCCGTGCGCGCTGTCGGGCAACGCATTGCGGACGTACTCGTGATCGCGTTCGTTGCTCATGCGTAGTGCGAAGAGAGTATTGCACTGCGAAAGTATGCTCGTCGAGAGTTCGGAAGGGCGCTGGCTTACGAGGCACAACGAGACGCCATACTTACGACCTTCCTTGGCGATGCGCGAGATGGCCAATTTAGTCGGACCGAAACCGAGGCTCTCGTCCTGCGGTGCATAGCGGTGTGCTTCTTCGCAGACCAGAAGAACGGGTTGGGTTTCTGAGCGCTCGCTCCACATCGCGAACTCGAAGATCATTCTACAGAGAACCGACACGACGACGTCTACAATCTCTGCCGGCAGGCCCGAGATATCGAGGATCGTGATGGGCTTGCCCTGAACCGGTATGCGCAGCAGCTGCGAAATAATGTCTACCATGTTGTCGCGAACGACGTGACCCGAGAACATGAAGTCGAGGCGCCGATCGGCGCGCAGCGCTTCGATGCGGTTGATCAGTCGCAGATAGGGGACCGAGTTCTCAGGGTTTTCGAGCTCACCACGGGTGGCGTCGATGAGTTTGACAACTTCTCCGAGCCGGTACGGGGTCGGAGTATCGACCGTAATGTGTTGCACGTCGGACGACCCATCGAGGAACCGGCGCTTTGCTTCGACGATCGCTTCTTTGAGGATCCCGGCTTCGGCTTCGCCGCTGTCTGCGCGCCGACTGACCATGATCGACTTGAGCTCATCGAAATTGAGCAGCCAATACGGGAACTCGAGGTTTGCCGGAGAGACCACCTCGGCTCGATCGCCGAATGCGTGGGCGTATTCGTTGTGAGGATCGAGCAGCAGCGTGTGACCTGCCGGGTGTTTGTCCAAGATGCGGCGCAGGATGAGCGCTACCGAACACGACTTGCCCGATCCGGTCGTTCCGAGCACCGCGAAGTGTTTGCCCAACATCTCGTCGGTCAGAACGAACGCGGGCAAAGTGCGGTCCTGATGAATCGTTCCGATCTTCACGTTAGAGGCGTGCGGTCGTGCGTACACGAAGCCCAGCTCACGCGCGGTGGTCGTAAATATCTCTGCTCCTAGGCCCGGGTAGATCGATACGCCGCGTTGGAACGATGGAAGGCCGTCGTTCGGCCCGATGTCGGGAATCTCCCCGACCAGGCGGATTTCGCACACGCGTCGTTCGGTGGGGAGTGGGCCGCTGTTGTCTTGCTCAACGCGTAATCCAGTAACCAATCCGAAAGCGTGCGAAGCGAGTGTCCGCATGCGAACCAGGGCACCGACTTGAAGCTGCTGACCGGCTTCGGCCGCCCCTTCAACATCGTTGGGGCAAATGACACCGGTGACGAGCGAGACCGATACCGACGCAACACGACCGATCATGTAGGGTTGGGATTGCCGAGACCGCGCAGCGTCGTTCGATAACTCACGTCTCGCGGGGATCGTTTGTTTAGCGCTTGCGCCGTTAGGCGTCGCCGTACCATTAGACATGTCTTGATATACCCCTGGGGCGCCGGAAAACGGCGTTCTATTCATGGTACGGGATGGGTACTGGCCCGGCAGATAAGAATGCGTGTTGGCGGGTTTTCGTTGCGAATAGGGGCGCGGGTTGCGGTACTCGAACTAGGCAGACGATGCAGCGTTTGCGAGGGCCCAGAGGTCGACCGTGGCCCGCCTGCCTGGCGGCTGCTGTGCGTCGATTCTTACGAGGTCGTCGAACATCCAGGCGTCGTCGCCGATGTACTTGTCGATGGTTCCGCCGTAGTCGAAAATTATGGGCGCGACGGTTCCATGGTATCCGCGAAGCAAGCCGAGGACCTCTTCGGGCTGCCAAGATTCGACCATACGCGTGAAGCTGACGATGTCGATAAAAATGATAGTGACTTCGTGGCTGCTCGGCCCAAGGACGTCTTCATCCCCACGTTCATGAGCGCTGCCGTAGCTGTGATGAATATGTACCATGGCGATCTCCGTTCTACGTTTCGCTCGAGCAGCGCCCGTGTCATGAAGAACAGCAACAGGAGTGTCGCGAGCATCACGTAGAGGAAGAACAGGGCGGGATTGAAGATCATCCCGGTGTGGAAGATGAACAGTGTAAACGTAGCGAAGATGCGCAACGCATCGATATAGTTCCTGCGTTTTGGGTCCCTGTGGAAGTAGTCATGACTCGTGCTCCTGTAGTAGTGCCCGGCGGATGAAGGAGGCGACGATCTCTTCGGCGACGTTGTCGTCGATCTTCTGAGGGTGGGGATCCCAATGTCGATGAATCGCCCAGAAGGCGATCATCTCGATGATGATTCTCGCTAGAACGGCCTTGTCGGCGTAGCCCGTGCCGAGTTCAGGTCGCGCATCGAAGTAGCGCAGCAGTAGGTCGAGCTGACCTTCACGACCCCGTTGGAACCAGAGGGCGCCGATCTCAGGGTGGTCGGCGGCGCAGCGGTCGATGAGTTTGATCGCTCGACGATTGCGAGCGCAGACGCCGTAGAGTTCGCGCGATACGCTGTCGACCTCGGCTGCGATGTCCTGCGCCGATGCTTTCGAGATAGCTGCCAGAACTACGGGGGTTCGTCCGCGCTCGGCGAGATAGCGGCCGGCGACTACGATCGTCTCACGCGGGTCGGGGGTGGGAAGCGGAAGCGTGTCGGGGACTTCCAGAAGATGCTCCCGATCGGCGTTGCGAATGGCCAGGTCGAACAACGCTTCCTTGCTCTCGACGTAGAGATACAGAGTCCCCTTGGCGACCCCGAGAGCCTCGGCGACGTCCGACATCTGTGTGCGTCGGTAGCCATGGCGGATGAAGACATCGGTGGCGGTGTGGGCAAGGCGTCGGAAGCGGTCGGCTGGGATCGTCCGTGGCATGGATGGGAATATAACTGACTTGGTCAGTCAGTCAAGGCAATTCCATGCTGCCGGTGAATTTGGCGCCCGAGTAGAGCAGCAGGCCCCCGCAGGTTAGGCTGGGCCCATGGCGAAGGTCCCGTATCCCTTGTTTTGCGCGGTCTTGGGCGCGGTCCTAGGTGTGCTCCCAAGTTTCTTCCACGGGCCCATCCCCGAGAAATGGAGCTACTTTAATTACGGCACTACGGCGATAGATGGCGCCACGCTGGTCTGGGGCTACTACATCGCCCGCGGACTTATCGGCGTCCTCGTGGGTACGACGGTGTGGCCGGGGGCCTGGTTCCTGCGTGGGCCGCTGTGCGGCGTGGTCATGATGGTTCCTCTCGGTGTCGTCGCGCTGGCCAACCCGTTGTGTGGCGGCGTTTGAATGTTCTGGAACACGGTCACCGGTTCGGTGATCGGCTTGGTCGTCGCGGGAATCGCATTTGGTGTTACCGGCCGCAATCACGTTGCGGATCGGCCTGCCGACCCGGTTGCAGACACGGTCCGAGACGATAGCGAATGAGCAACCAACTCGGTGTGCTGTTGGTTCACGGAATGGGGAACCAGCCGCGTGATTTTGCGCGCAAACTCATTCGGGAGCTCGAGCGGCGATTGCGTGCGGAGGGTGCGCCGGGGCGCTCCGTCGTATTTCAAGCCGCCCATTGGGGGTCGGTACTCGAGAGCCGTGAGAACGATCTGTACGACCGGCTTGACCGCGGTGGTCGACTGAACTGGGAGCGATTGCGCCGCGACATCGTAACCAGCGGTTTTGGCGATGCACTGGCCTACCAAGGGCCGCCGCATGCGCCGTCGTGGGTCTATGGGGAGATCCACGCCGAGATCGCGCATGCACTTGCCAAATTGTCGAACAGACTGGACCAACCGTCGAAGACTCCGTTGGTGGTCTTCGCCCATTCGCTCGGCTGCGCGATTATGTCGAACTATATCTGGGACGCGCAGCACGGTCGCTACGCGCGCGGCGCACGCAGTGGTTTCGCGAGGGCGGAGACGTTGTCTGCCATGATTACTTTCGGGTGTAATCTTCCGTTGTTTACGCTGGCAATGAGGCCTTCGGAGATAGAGCCCATCCTGGTGCCGGCTCCTGGTGCCGGTGCCTTGTTCCCTGGTACGACGGTGGCCGAGCGCAAGGCAGCGCTTCGCTGGCTAAACTTCTACGGCCCCAACGACATACTGGGAATGCCGCTGCGGCCTATCAATCGAGGGTATCGCAGAGCCGTCAGTGCCGATGTTGTCATTGATGCCGGCAGTATTTTCTCCGCGCACACCAAATATTGGCGAGACAACGACTTCACCAAGCCGGCGGCAAAGGCGATTCAGGCGCTGCTCGACCTTCATCGGTAGCGGAAAATCCCTCGCCGCGGTTGCAGATCGGAGGGCTGTGCGTTGGCGCGCACGATGCCCTGTGATAGCTTTTGCACTATCAGGCCAGCGTGCGCTCGCGGAGAGATCGGTACGGCGGTTGCTGGTAAAAGCTAGACAACGCGGAGGGTGAAGTGATCACCGAAGGTTCCCAAGTTTCCATTGAGTACACGCTGACTCTTTCCGACGGCACTGAAGTTGCGAGTAACATCGGCGAGGAACCGCTGGTTTATAGCCACGGTGCCGGCGAGATCCTTCCCAAGCTCGAAGAGGCGCTTGAGGGTCTGGCGGTTGGAGATACCAAAGACGTCAAGTTATCGGCCGAAGACGGCTACGGAGCGATTGACGAAGAAGCGTTTCGCGATGTCGAAACCGAACAGATTCCCGAAGAGGCACGCAACATCGGGGCGCTATTGGTTACCGAGACCCCCGAAGGCGATGAGCTGACTGTTCGCGTGCATGAAATTCGGGGCGCAACGACCACGCTCGATTTCAATCACCCACTGGCAGGCCAGGATTTGAGATTCGCCGTCAAGATCTCCGCGGTCGAGTAAGCGCCGAACTCAACGGCCGGCTTCGACGTGCGCTTTGAACCGGCCGAGCATCCACTGAAGACCCGGCTGCATCATCAGGCCTGTCAGCGGCAAGAACACACGGCCTATGCCGTTCGCTTCCAAGGCCATCTTCCAACGTACGCTGCAGGTACCGTCGCCCTTGTCTTCGACCTCGTAGTCTTCGGCAAAGGCGCGCACGTTCGGTTTCGAGCACTCGGTGAAGCAAAACGCCATCCGCTTGCCCGACTCCCACGCGATAAACTCTTCGACACCGATCATCCCGCCCATCATATGAACGGTGCGTGTCGTGCCGACGCCGAAAGGGCGGGGCGAGGTCCACTGGACGCCGGTGATCGGTAGGGCCCAGACCGTCCAGGCGTGGGCGTTCTCGAAAACCTCGAAAATTCGTTCAGGAGTTGCGCGTATCCGCACCTCGGCCACATAGCAGGCCGACGCGCGGTCGAAGAAATCCATATCTGTTTTTTCGCAGGAATACATAGTGTTGCTGCCGACGGGTACGCCAAGGCGCCACAATATTCAATCGCAGCGCTCGCCTCGGCGCCCGCGCCCGACTAGAAAAGAGCCGACATGAAGTACTTGCATACGATGGTGAGGGTGACCGATCTGGACGCCACTCTGGACTTCTTCTGCAACAAGCTTGGGCTCGAGGAACTCGGCCGCTTCGATGTCGAAGCCGGTCGCTTCACACTGGTCTTCCTCGCCGCGCCCGGCAACAAGGAAGCCCAGGTCGAATTGACGTACAATTGGGATTCTGAACCGCTCGAGGGTGGTCGCAACTTCGGCCACCTCGCTTACGAGGTCGACGACATCTACGCAGTCTGCCAGCGGTTGATCGATGGCGGCGTGACGATCAATCGACCACCGCGCGACGGCCATATGGCTTTCGTGCGATCGCCGGACAACGTCTCCATCGAATTGTTGCAGGCCGGCCAAGCGCTGGCGCCCGCCGAGCCCTGGGCTTCGATGGAAAATACGGGTGAATGGTAGGAGAGCAGCGATGAACGGTGTCATGGAAGGTGTTCGAGTTCTTGAAGTCGCGCAGTTTACGTTCGTGCCGGCGGCCGGCGCAGTGCTCGCCGACTGGGGTGCCGATGTCATCAAGGTCGAGCACGCAGCGAGCGGTGACGCTCAGCGCGGCCTGGGTAATATCGGTGCCGTGAATACACACGAGACGCCGCGCAACATGTTGATGGAACATTCCAATCGCGGAAAGCGATCGATCGGATTGGATCTGTCGCGCCCCGAGGGCCGCGACGTGCTCGCCCGACTCGCGAAGAAAAGCGATGTGTTCCTCACCAACTTTCTCCCGGATGCGCGCAGAAAGCTGCGGATAGAGCGCGACGACATCCGTGCCCACAACCCCGACATCATTTATGTTCGTGGCTCTGCGCTCGGCAACAAAGGACCGGAGCGAGAGAGCGGTGGCTACGATATGACCGGGTTCTGGTGTCGCGCGGCCAGTGCGAGCGGCGCCACCCCGAAAGACCTCGACGGTATCATCGTACAGCCGGCCCCCGGGTACGGAGATTCGATGGGCGGTATGACGATCGCGGGCGCGATATCGGCCGCACTCTTTCATCGCGAGCGCACCGGCGAGGCGAAGACCATCGACGTGTCGCTGCTGTCCACCGGCCTGTGGGCGATGGGGCTTGCCGTGGACCTCTCGATCGTTACGGGCGCGCCGTGGACGCAGGGGATGCCCGCCTCGGGCGGTGCACCGTACAATCCGCTCGTCGGCACCTATCGAACCAGCGATCGGCGCCATATCACCTTCTGTATGTTGCAGCCCGGGCGCTATTGGGCCGACTTCTGTCGTCACATCGACAAACCGGAGCTGATCGACGACGAGCGTTTCAACGATGCCGAGAAGCTCATGCAGAATTCGAACGACGCAGCCGCTATCATTTGCCCCATAATCGAGGCGCGAACGTTCGACTATTGGTGCGAGAAGTTCGCGACGCTCGAAGGTCAGTGGGCGCCTGTGCAAGACAGCATCACGGTCATGGACGACCCACAGGTGCGCGCCAACGATATGATTGCCAAGGTGAACGCGGGCGACGGCTCGACGTTCGAGCTGGTCAACAGCCCTGTACAGTTCGATGAGACGACGACCACGCTCGAGCGCGGTCCCGAGTTTGCCGAGCACACGGAGCTCGTGCTGCTCGAGGCGGGCTTGGATTGGGATCAGATCGAGGCGCTCAAAAAGTCGGGTGTAGTTGCCTAGACCTGCTTTAGCGCCGCCACGGACGCTTCGACCGAAGTGTCCTTGAAGAAGTTTTCGTTCGTCCCGGTGTACAGGGCGGCGGGATTCGTGAAGGTGAAGCGGCGGAAGTCGTCTGTGTCGATCAGGCCGTCGTCGACAAGTTCCCATGCCTCGCCGAGCACTTCGCGATTGTCGGGCACGTCCCAGTGACCGACGTCCGAACTGAAGACGGCGTTTAGGCGCGCACCCATCGGGTTGCGGCGGGTGTCGAACGCCGTCGCGTTTGACGGATCGTCGGCTTCACAGCCAAAGAAGAAGTTGCGCGCGAAGATGTCGCGCACGTCCTCGGTCGAGGTGATGCCGCTGCGCTCGAACTCATCGAGCGTGTTGTCGTCGCCGCCCGGATCTGAGAACGGCCACAGCGCCTCATCCATTTGATCGATATGAGCGAGCGCGCGCTCGCTGCCGTGGGCTTCGAAGAGCGCGAGCAGTTCGCTGCGGTGGACTTTCGTGTGGTCGTAGATACGGACCGAAACTCCGTTGCGCTTCTCGTAGTGCCCGAGAATGTCGGAGTACAAGGTGCTGGCCCAGGCGACGCCGCCTTCGAGAAACGCAAAGCGCAGTTCGGGGAACCGCACCGGCACGCCGTCGAGAAATAACGCACGACAAGACGCTTCGCCCCCCGCTGCGAAGTTCCCGATGTGGTTGTAGACGTAGCTCGACGGCGACATGCGGCTGCCCCAGCCCATGCCGCTGGAGTGAAACGTAGGCGAAACACCGAGTTCTACGCAACGTCGCCAGACCGGGTCGTAGTCGTGCGGGCTGTCCCAACCGTAGGTGTCCATCCATTGCATCGCACGCGGCGTCTCGCCGGCCGCGCGTACATCGCGCATCGTGTGTCCCGCGAGCAGAACCGCCTTGAATCCCAGTTCGCCGCAAGCGAAGTCGAGTTCCGCAATGGCTTCCTCGGGTGAATGCATGGGGATGATGGCTACGGGAGTGAGACGGTCGGCGAATTCGGCGTAGGCGTCGTGAAGAAATGAGTTGAACCCGCGGGCGGCGCCGCGGCGAACCTCTTCGTCTGCGATGTTGAAGATGATCAAGCCGTAGGTCGGGTAGACCACGGCAAAGTCGAGGCCTATTTCGTCCAGTCGCCCATACAAGAGCTTCGGCAGCATTGCGGTCGCGCGATCGAGCGTGTTCGATGCAGGGAAGGCCCACCAAGGCGGCCGGATCACACCGAAGTCGCGGCGCTGTTCATTCGTCGCGTGCGCCATCGCCCGGGCGCCTTCGAAGGTTCCCCAAAATCCGTTGTCTACGCGCTGGCCGCCGGCTTCGCGTAGATACTCGCGCACCAACGGCATGTATTCGAGGCAATGGCCGTCGGCATCGATGATCGGGTGGTCTATTCGTTCGCGAATGGCGGCTGCACTTTGGTGGGGCATTTGGTTGTTCCTTCGGCCGAGGCTGCTTAAAGGCTTAGCGTCGTCGTCGGTCTAACTGAAGCCGACGCTAGCGTTTACGTGCAGCGGGCGTAGTCTTCGTCTAACGTTTTTGAACCGCCGCGCCGCGAGGAGAAGCCGTTATGGGAATCCAAGCAGGGCAAACAACAGATACCTCGCCGAGCAGTTCCGTTGCGCAGCCGTTGGGCGGTTCTGCACCCGGCCCCTCGCAGTGGACGGTCTTCAGTGGTTTGCGACGGGTGCGGAACGAACCACTCGAGTACTGCCAAGAACTGCGCGCCGAGTACGGTGATGTCGTCGGCTTTCGGCTCGGTCCGCTACGCAGCTATCTTCTTGCGCACCCCGATCATCTCAAGCACGTCCTGCAAGAGAACCATCACAATTACGTCAAAGGCGAGGTCATAGGTCGTGCGAAAGTATTGATCGGCGAAGGGCTGTTCAGCAGCGAAGGCGCGTTCTGGCGACGCCAGCGCAGATTGATGCAGCCGCTGTTCTCTCGCGCTGCGCTATCGAATCTGGTTGAGCCGATGGCGGAGGTGACGGCCGCGCGCCTCGACTCGATGGCGGTGCACGAACGCAGCGGCGATGTTTTCGACCTGACCGACGAGATGACGGCGCTGACGCTGACGATTGTCGGGCGCACTTTGTTCGGCCTCGACCTCGAGGGCGATGCGCGGACGGTGGGTACGCACCTCATGAGAGCGCTTGCGTATATCAACCGGCGTGTGACGACGCCGTATGCGGTGCCGTTTGCGGTTCCGACGCCTGCGAGCGTACGTTTTCGGTATTCGCGGCGTGAGCTCGACAGTGTCGTGCATCGTATGATTTCGTCGCGGCGTCGTAGCGGCGATCGCGGCGACGATCTGCTGTCGGTAATGCTCGATGCGCGTGATCCCGAAACGGGCGATGTCATGAGCGATCGACAGCTGCGCGACGAGACAATTACCTTCGTCTTGGCGGGGCACGAGACGACCGCCGTCGCGCTCACTTGGACCTGGTACCTGCTCGCGCAACATCCCGAGATCGAGAAAGCCGTTCGAGAAGAAGTTGATCGAGTGCTCGCGGGGCGGCACCCTACGGCAGACAATCTTCCTCAGCTCGAACTCACGCGCCGCTGCGTGCAGGAAGCGATGCGCTTGTATCCACCGCTTTGGGGCAGTGCGAGGCAGGCGCTGGCGCCGGATCGCATCGGCGGCTTTGACATTCCCACCGGCGCCTACGTTTCGCTCGTGCCGTGGATGACGCATTTGGACGAACGCTTCTGGCCCGATCCGAAGCGCTACGATCCGGACCGCTTCCTTCCCGATGCCGTCGCTGCGCGTCCGCGTTTTGCCTACGTGCCGTTTAGCGGTGGCCCGAGGCAGTGTATCGGCAACGAGTTCGCGCTGATGGAGGCCGCTGTTGCGGTTTCGATGATGGTGCAGCGCTATCGCGTGGATCTGGCGACCGACAAACCGATAGATGTCGCCGCTGCGATCACGCTCCGTCCGGGCGGCGGTGTGCCAGTCAGGCTACGTGGGGCCTAGTCCGGGCTAGATTGGGATTTTATTCCAACACGCGATTTCTTTCATGAGCTCACGGTCGCCGTAGTACGAGGCGTTGCGGCCCTGTTGGACCCAGCCCACGCTGAGGTCGCGATTGAGCATCAGGATTGCGGGTGCGATCTCGTCGGCGCTGAGTCGAAGGCCGAGTGAGCTTGCGATTGACAGGCCGACGTCTTCGACGAAAGGGAAGTCAAACCCCGACGCGTCTCGCAGTTTGGCGAGTTCTTCGCGCGGTCCCGGAGCGAGTACCACGAACGTTACGCCGCACTGGGACAACGCGTCTTGGTTCTTTTTGATACGGCGCAGCTGATTGTGACACACCGGGCACCAGTGTGCCTTGAGCGTGACGACGACCACGGTGGCATTGCGCGTGAGCGCACCGAGGTCGAGATGGTTGCCGTCGATGGTCGTGAGGTGCGATGGGAAGATCAGTCGCGGGGCATCTTGCGAAACATGGCTTTCCGCCGTTACGAACTGGCTCGTCGCGCCGAGAACCAGCGCGCAGAAGAGAAGGGCTGTTGAGAGCATCCACCGCATGTGATTGCGGTGACACTAGTTGAGAACCGAAAACGGCGCTACTTCTCGACGGTTCGCGCGAGCTTGAGCAGCTGAGAACTGATCTTTAGCTTCACGGTGCTCGCGGCGGCGATGTTGATGTCGAATCGCAATCTACCACCCGAGAGAATGAAGCGAATGATGCCGCCGGCCTCGTAGAAAGACTCCGACTCGCCCACTGTGAGTACGCTGGCGGTCTTGGCGCCCTCTAGGATGGGTGCGAGAATGTCGTCGGCATCGTTCGGCGCGAACAGCACGTGGCAATCGCGAACGAACTCCGGCGAGCTAATTGGTCGTACTTGGATGCCTCGCTCCTTTACGTGACGGCCCTTCATGAGATCGTCGAGAAGTGAGTGAACGGGGCCGCTTCCTACAAGGCAGAAGACGATTGGTTCCCCCTCCGCCGGCAGTGACTCGTTGGGCCACGTGACGAACTTAGCGAAGTTGTACAAGAACTCAGCCTTGAGCTTGTACTCCTTACGCGGGTCAGCTTCGGTTGCCGACGCCACGGCGAAGATGCTGGCAGCGACGAGTAGTGCTGCGAGCCATCGAGCGCTGAACGCACCGCACGGCTTGGCACCCCTGTTGAAAAATCGACTCATGCTGGGTTCCAGCTAGCGTCTAGATTACGGGGTCCACGTGATCTTGCCGTACACACCTCGCGGTGCGCGGGTCGTGACGTTGCCTATCAGTGCGATCGATTGGAACTCACGTTCGCTGGGGCTGAGCAGGTTTTGCCCGACGCATGAGATCTCGAGTTGGTCCACCGGCTTCCAGGCGATGCGTGTGTCGAGGTTGAAGGCCGAATCGACGTCGTGCGCCGAGATGCGGTCTTTCCAGCGTACGATGGTATCGAAGCTCACGTTATTCGGCAGATCCACCATGGAATGAGCGAACACCTGGTGGTGCGGGCTCGCGTGCTCGTAGGCGAGCGAAGCGGGGTCTTCGACGTTCGCGTCCAGTTCGAGGTCCAACTTGATGTAGTTGTAACCGCTTCGGACTTTCCACGAATCGGTAGGCTGGAACGCGGCTGCGACTTCGGCGCCGTAGACGATGCCTTCCATATTGTTCGCGGTCGTAAGCCAGATCTGGGTGAGGTTGTTGATCGGATCGAAGCCGATCGTGTCGCTCGCGAGAGGGTCTAAAGGGTTGATGCTGGCATAGTCGATCTCTGTCGTGCGGAGATCGTCATACTCGTTGAAGTAGGCGGCGATATCGAGGTTGAACCGAGGCGTTACCTGGCCGCGCCAGCCGGCCTCGTAGGCGATCACTTCTTCGGAATCGTAGCTGTCGACGCCGGCGAACCCGAAGGACGAGTCGCAGGCCGCGCAGATGCCTTGGAGAATCGGCGCGAGTTGGGCTAGAGCGGGGTCGATCAAACCTAGTGCGGCCACGGGCTGAGTCGACACGATCGAGCGAATGCTCGTTTCAGCATTCGACGGCGTACGCACCGCGCGCGAGATTGCTGCCCAGACCGTGTTTTCGTCGTTCGGCCGTAGCAGTACTCGCGCGCTTGGCTGCCATTCGAAGCCGGTGAAGTCGTTGTGCTCGAACTTCGATCCGAGCGTGAGCCGCAGCTTGTCTTCGGCGAGCTTGAGTTCGCCCTGGACGAATGCGCTGTAGAGCGGGTTGCGTTCATCCGGCCGGACACTGCCGGTCACGAAGGATTGCTCAAGATGGCTGCTGTTCAGCCTGTAGCCGAATCCCCAGATGAGATCGAAGCTGTTGGCGAATGCGACGTTTTGTTGGAAAGTGGCGTCGAGCGTGTCGCGCTTCTCGACAAATCCGTCGACGGGCCCGCGTGTGGTTGTATCGTAGTACGCCTTGAATTCGACGACGTTGTCGTCGCCCAGCCAGCGCCTCAGTTCGAATAACGCGTTGCCGCCGGACTTTTCGATCTTCTGCTCGGGGAAGAACTGGGTGTATGGCGGGGTGGGGATGGGCTCGGTGATTGCGCCCAGCGCATCGCCTTCGTAGACGTCGCCCTGAACCGTGAGCGTCGACACCTCGTCGAGGTCCCACTCGGCTCGGAAGCCGACACGAGCCTGGTCCCATTCGTCTGTGCTGGAATCACCCGGCGCGTTTTCGAAGTGGTCGCGGTCGAAATACTTCCCGTAGATTCGCAAGTGTCCGGATTCGGCGATTTTTGTGCCCTGACGAACGTTCACGAAGCCGTGCTCGTAGGTACCGCCGCCGGCGGAAACCAGTGCCCCCAGCGTGTCCACGGGGGATTTAGTGATGATGTTGATTACGCCGTTGACCGCGTTCGCACCCCAGATCGTACCGCCGGGACCACGGATTATTTCGATGCGATCGATATCTTCGAGCATCGTGTCTTGCAGAGCCCAGTGCACTCCCGCGAATAGCGGTGAGTAAACACTGCGCCCGTCGATCAGGACTAGCAGCTTGTTGGAGAAGCGTCCGTTGAAGCCGCGAGCCGTTACGGCCCAGGTGCTCGAGTCGATGGAGCCGACTTCCATGCCGGGTACCAACCGCATCAGTTCCGGGATGGATGTTGCGCCCGACCGCTTGATGTCTTCCTGATTGAGCACGTAGACAGCAGCTGCCGAATCCGCGAGACTCTGCGCCTTTTTCGAGACTGAAAAGACCTCGACGTCCATCAACGCTTCGAGGTCGAACCCTTCGAAATCGTCTTGTGCAATCCCCTGAAATGGTAGCGCCAACGAGAAGCCCAACGCTGCCACCGCGACCAGCCAACTCTTGTGAAGACAGTTCATCTCTTCAACCCCAACACTTTTACTGCATCCGACAAAGCTTATGGCGCGCGCCTGGTAATGGATTGGCGTCGGCATGTCCGGGTAGGGACGGATGTGCATATTCAGGCTATCAGAGAGATACGGCCCTCTGCTGCTTTGTTTTCTGCGTGATCTCGTCGGAGCTTTCGCTCGTTTGGAGCGCTCATCGGTACTGCTATATCTTCTTACGTTTAAACCGGGTGCCGAGGTCGCGAGCTGATCGTAGTCTGTGCGCGCACCGAATTGAGAGAGACCAAGTGCAAGACATCAAGCAATACAAAAAAGACTGCCTACTCGACGAACATCGCTCACTATCGGCTTATGTCGAGCAGGAGGTCGTGGCGACGGCTCTCTGTCGTACGCTCGCCGCGGCCGCATGGATCATCGGAATGCTCGGCGTCGCCGGCACACAAGCAGGGCCGCTCTCGATTGCGCTGGTGGTCTTTCCCGGTCTGATCGCGCTGTGGGTGGTCGATGTGTACTTTTCGTACGTAGGTGTTGTGTACAAGGTAAGACGCCTCGGCGTGAGGCAGATGATTGCCGACCTACCGACTGCTAGCGACGAGACCGTTTCGGGATGGGCCACACCCATCAACCCGTTCGACGGTGCCGACAAGAAGAGCGCGTTGCGCGACGCGGCCTTGAGCCCTTGGGTGTTGCTGCCTTACGCGGTGCTCGAGTTCGCCACGCTGGTCAATCTACTGCTGGGCTAGCCAACGGCTTCGGCAAACCGACGCAGTTCGCCCGGTACGTCGGGGCCTGCCGGCCAGTACATGATCTCGCTGGTGCCCTCGTCCGCGGCGGCGGCGACCTGAGCACGCAACGTTTCTGCGTCTCCCACCCAGCTCATCATCGCCAGGGCGTCGCCTGCGGCGGCCACGATAGCGCGGTCGCGCTCGGTGACTTCAGTGACGTGTCCCTCGTGTACGGCAAGATGGCGTTGACCGTCGGGCCGCTCGGCTTCGATCGCGCCTCGCCATGCTGCGCCTTCAGGCATCATGTCGACGCTGGTGGGATCGCCCTCCCACATGCCGTGGTAGATGACTGTGTACCAAGGCCCCACGGCGGCTTTTACGCGGTCGCTTTCGATCGTTTCGCCGTCGGCGAGTACGGTTCCGCTCACGAGTTGAACGTGCCAGTCCCAGCCGGGTACTCCGCCTGAGAAAGTCATCAAGCCATCGGCGATTTCGCGTGCAATTGCTTGTCCTTTGGGCCCTGCGGCGCTCAGCAGCAGCGGCACGTCGATCGGGCGAGCGGGCGCGAGCCCGGGCCGGTGGATCATCTGCATCTGGGCACCGTCGTACTCGACGACTTCTCCTCGCAACAAGCCACGTAGCGCGACCATGTAGTTGCGCACGTATTTCAAGGTCAGTGGCTTCTTACCGATCACCCAGCGCGCGGAGGCACCCGTGCCGAATGCGTATGCCATGCGTCCGGGAGCGAGTTCTTCCATTGTCGCGATCGACGACGCAGTGGTCATGAGATGCCGCGTATGCGGCACCAGAACGCCTGTGCCGAGACCGATGCGCTCGGTGGAGCGGGCAAGTTGGCCGAGCCAGATGAAAAGGTCTTCGTAGATGGCGATCGAATCGGCGAGCCAAACGCGTTCGTAGCCGAGTTCCTCTGCGAGTTGCGCCTGGGCAATACAATGAGGGCCGGGAATCAGGCCGCATGAAATCCGCATAAAGTGATGTCTCCGCGTGTAAGGGTTTACCCTGAGGTGCATTGAGCTTTGCTCGGTCGCGGTCGGGAGGCAAACCGCCGCATCGTTGAGACACGATCTCGAGAGTCGTGGGGCAAGCGCCTGTGCAACTAGCGGTATAGCCCCTTGAACGACGCGACGATGTCCTCGAAGTGGCGTGCGTCGGGGTTGCGGGTGTTCTCGATGCTCACGCCGTCGGCCATGTCGCCGAGACTTTCCATGATCAGTGGTGCGATCTGTTCGCGTGTTCCCGATATCGCGATGGCATCGAGAATTTCGTCGCTTATGAGTCCCGCCATCTTGTCCCACTTGCCCTGCTTCGACAGGGCGTTGAGTTCGGGTTGCAGGCCGCCCCAGCCGTGGCAGTCCAGCGTTGGCTTGTAGGCGGGCGTGGAGCCGTAAAAGGCCAATTGCTTGCGAACGACCTCGCGGTTGTGGCGAATTTCATCGTCGTTGTCTCCGGTGGCAACGAGCTTTACACACACGATCTCGAAGTCTTCGCGACGGCGGCTGGATTTCGCGCGGCCGCGCTCCAGCGCGGGCAAGATGTGTTCGGCGAGCGATTTGGTGGTCGCAAACGGATGCGCGATGAATCCATCGGCGACCTCGCCCGCGACTTCGATCATCAGGGGCTGAACGCCGGCAAGGTGGATCTTCGCCTGTCCGAAGGGATTGGGCCCGGGATCGAAGGCCGGTGTCATGAGGGTATGGCGATAGAACTCGCCGTCGAACGAGAGCTTCGAGTTGCCTTCCCAGGCGTCCCATATCGTACGGATCGCCAGCACCATCTCGCGCATGCGCTTGGCCGGTTTGGACCAAACGGAACTGTAGCGATTCTGGATGTGTGGGCGGATCTGTGAACCGAGCCCAAGAATGAAACGACCGCGGCTTGCGACCTGCAGATCGTAGCCGATGTTGGCGAGGTTCATCGGATTGCGCGCGAACGCGATGGCAATCGCGGTTCCCAATCGCAATGTTTGGGTCTGCTCGGCGGCCGCCACGAGTGGAAGAAATGGATCGTGCTTGGTCTCGTACGAGAATGCGCCGTCATAGCCGATGTCCTCGAGATGGCGGAACAGCCGACCGCCATCCAACGGGTTCTCGACGGGTACGGTGGTGTAGATCTTCATGGTTGATTACGGGAATTAGCTCGATTCGTCGCGGGGAGCGAGCGCTCGTTGCGGATCGCTTCGGCCAAGCGCGTTGCAAATAATTCGTCGCCTTCGCTGTTAGGGTGGCCGCGCCCTGTTGTCCTGGCTGCGTGCCTAGACAGTCGCTTAGTGACAGTTACGCACAGGCCGAAGCCCGCAATGATTGTTGCTGCTCGGGGCTTACGGGAAATTGCCGTCGGTTACCTAATGGCTTCTACAATCAGACAGTCCAAGGGATCGCGATCGGTTCGTTCTAGGTACACACCCAGCGATATCGAAGCGAAGATCGTCCGTTATCTAAACGGTGGCGAGGGCCATGCGGTGCTCGTCGGTGACGATCAGCATGCGCTGCGCCAAGCGCTCGACGCGGCGATAGACCGTGCGTCGGCAATTCGCGTTATTGCTTTCAGCGGTCGGCTTGGCCGCATTGACGTGATGGCGGAACTCATGGCGGGAAGCATGCCGACGCGTAGTCCGGTAGGCGGAAAGGGGCAGGTCGAAGCGATGTTCCGAGAGATGGCCGACGCCAGAACGCGCGGGGTGTCTTTGGTGGTCGTCGTCGAAGACGCTGATTTTGCCAGTGTGCAATCTCTAGAGAGCTTGCGTATGGCCTGCGAGACTTTCGCGTCGAGGGTCATCGACGTGCGCATCGTTCTGCTCGGTGGACACTTTCTGACTTACCTTCTCACGCAGCCGCGGCTGCGTGCGTTCACGAGCCGCGTGGGTTCTCAGTTCAACCTCTGAAACGCGGGGGGTACCGACGGACTGTTACGGCTTCACCGGGGCAGTAGTGCGGACGTTGTGATGCGCGCCCAGGTGGACTGCTTAGTCGGATCTCCATCCGGCTTGCGAAACTCGAGATCGCGTACAAGTACGTACAACAGCATGGTCGCCATCGCGTCCTGATCCGTTCCGGATGTATTGTCGTATTCAGCGATCAGATCGTACTCGTGATCGGCATAGAGCGTTCGGCCGTTGACGCTCGTGTAGCTTTCTACGTCGGCGAGTCCGAGACCTTCATCGCTCGCGGTCGCTTTGAGTTTGATCACGCTTTGTTTGGCCGTCAGGTCGAATAGTTCGAGCGACGTTGCGAATGGGTGCAGATGCGCTGCTGCATAGTGAATGTCGGTGTCGTAAGGGAGCGCCAGCGCATCGGTCACGCGCGTGTGGTAGCTGTGGCGTCCCGGGGGGACCACCCAGAACGAAGAAAAGCGTCGTCCGTGTCGATCAAGGACCAGGCCTCCGGGATGGCCCACGTCCTCGGCCAACGAGCAGCCGGGACCGTGGCGATCTTCGACTGCCGAACCTGGTGTTACGCCCAAGTAGCCGTCCGGGCCCTCGACCAGCGTGAGTCCGTAGATCCCGTGCTGAATGAGCGGCTTGAGAGGTTGCTGCAGATCGACGTCACGCACGAACTCGACCGTGACTCTTTGGCGCACCTCGAATGGATCGGCGACGACGTTGTGATTGAGGACTTGGGTTGCGACCAGCATGTCGTGCGAAGACAGCATCGGTATGCCGAAGCCTTCGGGGAGCGTATTCTCGAGCGTTCCTTGGTCGACGCTGAACACTCGGTTTCCGCGCAAGCTCATCGCCGTTGGGAACGTCTCGCGGTAGCGATCGTCGCGCGTGTCCATCGCACTGTGGCACATGAACTCGGCCGAAAGCGGCTCGTTCCCCGTGGCGTCGGTGACCTCGGCGCGGTAGCCGGTCAACCATACGAGCTCTTCGATCTCTGATTCTCCGCCGAGTCGCAGTGCTTCGACGGTCGATGGGCCCTGCATCGAACTGTAGAGCTTGTCGATCGTGTAGACCGGTGACTGCAGTTGGAAGCGGTAGAGCGGTGCGCCGTCGCGCCGATTCGCGTCGTGCGTGGGAGTCGCGGTATTGCACGCCGAGCAGCCAAGCCCGAGCGCCAGTGCCGCGATCATCAAGCCTAGTCTGCCGACTGTCATCGAGCTACTGTCCGGCAATGGCGCAGCGGAAGCCAGCCCACCGTGCGTGGTTACCGAAGTCCTAACGGCCTTCACCCTAGGCAGGTACTGCATGCTCTCGGCACAGACGAGGTGAAGCTCCTACGTGCGTTGGTAGGGCGGGTTCGCGACTTGGAGGTGTGTTTGGGGCACTAGCCGTTGGGGCGCCGGCTGGTGGCGGTGCGGCAGTAATCCGTTTTTAGGGTGTTGTGCGTCCTAGTAAATGAGTGATTCAGCGCGTTCCACGATCCAAGTCTGCTCATCTTCGCCCGCGGCCGCGTCGAGATCACCGGGCGCGGCCGACGGATTGTCGACCCATTCACGCAGCAGTGGGCCGCCGTTGATTACATCGATGGCCGGCCGGTCGGTCTCGTACTCGTAGGCAAAGTCGCGCCAGAGTTCGTAGTCCGGTTCGAGCGCGCGCAACGCCTTGAACGCCAGCGCCACGATTCGCCACGGCCGGAAGCGATCGTGGTCGTAGCCGGGATGATCGACGTGGATCTGCAGGGCGCTACACAGTGACCCCACATGTTTGTGAAAGGTCGGTTCGAACCAGCAAGGGCGCAAGTCGCAGCCTGTGAGCCAGTCGGGCGCGAGCGCATGCATCTTGGCACGCAATGCTTCCGCATCGATGTCGGGAGCGCCGAGTACTTCGAGCGGCCGGGTGGTACCGCGACCTTCCGACAGGGTGGTCCCTTCGAGCATCACCGTGCCCGCGTAGGTTCGAGCCATCGATAGGCTAGGAGCGTTGGGGCTCGGGTTTACCCACGAACGCTCGCCCAGCGGCCAAGGATTGTGTGGCTGCCAGTCGCGCATATCGACCACGGAATAGCTGACATCCAAATCGCACGTGCGCACGAACCAATGGGCTAACTCGCCCATTGTCATTCCGTGGCGCATTGGCATCGGTCCTGCGCCTACGAAGCTCTCGTGGCCGGCGCGAAGGCGCAGTCCCTCTACCGGTCGACCGACCGGATTCGGTCTATCGAGAATCCACACTTCCTTTCCGTGCTCGGCGGCGGCTTCCAATACATAGAGAAGCGTGGTGACGAAGGTATAGATGCGACAACCGAGGTCCTGCAGGTCGACCAGAAGCACGTCGAAGGCATCGAGCATTTCGGCGGTCGGCCGCCGCACTTCGCCGTACAGACTGAACACCGGAATACCCAGCTTGGGATCCGTATAGTCGGACGATTCAACCATGTTGTCTTGTTTGTCGCCGCGCAGCCCGTGTTGCGGACCGAGCGCCGCCGATAGGTTGACGCCGTCCAGGCCGGCCAGGGCGTCGAGCGAGTGTACAAGCGTGCTCGTCACAGATGCCGGGTGGCCCAGTAGGGCGATGCGCCTGCCGCCCAGCCGAGCGATCAGTTCACGGTCGGAAAGTAGTCGGTCGATGCCCGTAATCACGACCTAAACAGTTTCTCACGACGGCGACTCGGCTTCTACACGCAAAGGACGAAGCCGTCGCGATCGTGAAAATCGGGCTCGCCGGCGCCATGGGCGAGCGCCCAGTACGACAGCGCGCTGTCTCGATGCTCGACGACCGCCGTTAGCCCCACAGACAACGGTGACTGCGTGTAGGCGCGGGCCAAGCTGCCGAGGTCGACTGTCACGTCGACGATCAACGCGTCGTCGCTCGGAACCTGCGTGATCCGTGGTGCATGGTCGGCGGCGTCGATAGGTCCGCCGCTTCGGTAGTCCTCAAAACCGAACAGCGCCCAGCTGCCCCACGGCGCGAAATTGTATTCGTGGTAGGCGAGGGCGCCCGCCGTGGATACGAACAGCTCGAAGCAGGTGTGTTCCCACAAGCCGGACGTGAATCGCGGCGGCGAGACGCTCGAAACGACTAGGCGATCCATCGGACCGTTGACGGTATACGTAAGTTCGAGCACCGCGTTCTCGCGGCTGCGCACGCGGGCCTCGACGGTGACTCCCGCGCAGTACTCCTGCGAACGCGGGTGGGGGATCAGTTGTGGCACGACCCGTACGCTATCGGCTCTACCCACTACAATTCAATAGGACCTGCTCGTATACCGCCAGCGTTTCTTGGGCCGTTCTCGCCCAGGAAAACTCGCTTGCCCGATAAAGCGCGCGTTTACCGAAGGTGCGCGCTAGATCGTCGTCGGTCAGCAACCGGTCGAGCTGGCGGGCGATGTCGCGTACATCGTCGGCATCCACGGGCAGCCCTGCGTCCGCGACGATCTCCGGCAGGGCGCTGTTGTTGCCGTAGATGACGGGAATACCGCAGCGCATGGCCTCGAGCACGGGAAAACCGAAGCCCTCATAGTGGGAGGCGAAAACGAAGCCGCGTGCCTCGGAATAGAGCGCCGCGAGGTCTTGGTCGTCGATGTAGCCGGTGAGGTGGACACGATCGGGGCTCAGTCCGGCCTGGCGAAACACGTTGCGGCTCTTCCAGCCGCGCGCACCGGCAATGACCAGAACGACATCAGGCTGATCGTACTCTTTGATCAGCAGATCGAAGGCGCGCAGCGCTCCCGCCAGGTTCTTGCGCGGCTCGATGGTGCTCAACGTAAGCAGGAAGGGACCGTCGGGGATTTTGTACTTACGGCGAACCCGCTCGCGGTGCGCCGGGTCGTCCACCGGGTGGAACCACTCGGCGTTGCATCCGCTATGAACGGCGGTGGCGCGCGACGGTTCGAGCGCGTAGGCGTCGATCATCTGCGTCCGCGTCGCTTCGGACACCGAGAGGAACGATGCGCCACTCTCGAGAGATCGGGTGATTCCCAGTTCGAGCGTCATGGAGTTGGCCCGAGTCTGGTGCTCGGGACACGCCAGATGACAGAGGTCGTGCACGGTTACCACAACGGGAAGCTGCGTGGGTGGTAGGTAGTGGAAGTTGTTCGGCAAGGTGAGGTGGACGAGGTCGTAGCCGTCGAGATCGACCGGCTGCGGTGCCATCAGGAAGACGCCTCTGGCCCATAGAGAGAGCGCGATGCGGTTAGGCAGAAGACCCTGGAGCAGTTGGATAACGGCAGGGGGTACTAGCAGCACCACGATGTTTCGTGCGTCGGTTGTGAGTCTCGGAACGGTAAGCGCATCCTTGGATTTTCCGAAGACCCTGCGCGCAACGGAATCGGAGACGAGCCATTTGATGGGATGGAGAAGGATGGGAGGAATCAGTACACCCAGTCCTTCGAATATGCGGTGGCGGGCGCTCGTCAGCGGTCTCTCGATGTCCAGTAGCTCGTCCTCATCGCTACCGTCTGGGCGGGGAAGATAGCGACTGGGAACCTCCGCCAGTGGATACGCGTGGCCGCGAATCGCCACGTCGATGTCGAATCGCTCGCTGTGATCCCCGTCTCGGTACGCCAACAACAGCTCGGTCACGTAGCGTTTGATGCCGTCCATCTTTTCGTCTGCGAGCTTGGAACCCTCGACGAGAACGCGTGGTCTCACGCTTTCGGTTACCGACGGATCGGAGATCACGACGACTCCGCCTGCGTCGAAATGCGTTCGTGGAGTTCGTAGAGGGCGGCGTACATGCCGCCAAGCGCGCGCAACTCGGCGTGGGTGCCGTTCTCTACGATGCGCCCTTCATCCATCACATAGATGTGGTCCGCCATCGCCACGGTGGAGAAGCGGTGCGAGATCAGAAGCGTCGTCTTCCCAGCGGCCACGCGCCTGAATCCCGCGAGCATGTCGATCTCTGACTGGATGTCCATGCTGGCGGTGGGCTCGTCGAGAATCAGGATCGGAGCGTTCTTGGCCAACGCCCTGGCCAGGGCGAGCTTTTGCCACTGTCCGCCCGAGAGATCGAAGGTGCCGAACTGACGGCCCAGCAAGGTGTCGTAGTCCTCGGGCAATCCCTCAATCATTTCTGCGAGTCCGGCATCGCGGGCGGCGCGGCGGATCTCGTCGGGGGCTTCACCCAGTCGCTCCCAATCGCCGTAGGCAATGTTCTCTGCGACCGTGGCCTCGAAACGCACCGAGTTCTGGCTCACGTAGGCGATGTTCGCGTGCAGGTGGTCCAGCGAGATCCCACGAACGTTCTCGCCGTCGATACAAACCTCTCCCTCGCCTACATCGTGAAGTCGGGCGATCAATCGGGTGAGGGTGGTTTTGCCGCAGCCGTTGGGGCCGAGCAGCGCCACGGTCTTTCCTGCCTGTAGCTTCAGACTCACGCCGTGGATGACCGCGTCCGAAGAGCCTTGGTAGGTGAAGTGCACGTTTCGCAGCTCGATGTCGCCCCGAATCGGTTTCTCAGAAGGTCCACTTTGAATCTTCGATTCCTTGCTCAGAAGCTCGTTGAGGTTCGAGATGAACAGTACGCGCTCCAGGCTGCTTGCGACCGCCTGCACGAACGCACGGATGCTTGCCTCGATGCGGTTTGCCGCCGCGACGAGTGTCCCCAACGTGCTGAGAGACACTTCGCCTCGGTACGCGCGCAGGCCCACCCAAGCGATGAGCGCGACCCCAGCCAGATTTACGATCGTCGAGGCGGCTACGCTGCCCAAGGCTTGGCGCAGGTAGAGCTGCCGGTTCGCCCCGATGATGTTCTCCAAGTAGCTGGCGTAACGCTGCAACAGTACCGGTGCCAGGCGATACATGCGTACGGTGGGAACGAAAACGGTGCTGGTCATCGCGCGTGAGTAATAGACCGACCAGCGCCGCGTTGTCGTCTGTTCGCGTTGAACGCTGTACGTCAGCTTGGCCATGCGCCATCGAAACAGGAGCCAAGGCAGGGCGGCAAGGACCACGAAGGGCGTGAATACCGGTTCAATGAAGAGAAGCAACGCCGCCAGAGACACGGCCTGAAGCCCCTGAGTGACGATCGAGATTGTGGACACCACGAATTGCACGAGATCTTGCCCAGGCTCCCGGGCGGCCCGCTCGGCGGTGTCTTGGCTGGCGGGATCCTCGAAGAATTCGAGATCGAGGGTAGAAATATGCGACAAGATGTCCGTCGAGATGTGCAGACGAAGCTCATCGGTGAGTCTCGAGACGACGTACTGCCGCGAGATCGTTGAGAGAGACGCCAACAGCGAGAGTGCCGCCAGCGCACCGACAGTGAACAACAGCGTTCGCTCGTGGGCTGAGTCGCCCTCGAAGACAAGCTGCGCCTCGCGAATCACCAGCCCGACGCCCAGCGCAAAGAGAAGAGGGATGATTGCGGCAACGAGCTCGAGAGCGATTAGGCCGGATGTAAGCGAGCGCGATACCTCCCAGGTGCGAAGCACGGCCCGCCGACCGTGAGTGGCGAGTTCGCGCAACGTGAACTGAGGCAGCGTGGGATCGCTCATGGGCGGGCGCCCATCTGCGAGGTGCGCAGGTGGTCCATCATGAGCAGCTCGATCTCCAAGGAACCGGCGAGGGCGAGTAGTTCATGGGGCATGAATTTGCCGTGGGAGGGAGTGTGATGCAGAAACCATCAGTGCATCGATTCCAACCAGTGTCTTGGACGGGTCGCTGTGCCGAAGAAACCAGGGAAACCACTGCGTGAATATTGGCATCGATCTTACGGCTCTCATGCCACATCATACTGGAATCGACCGATTCCTGGTCAATACGGTTAGGCATCTCGCTCTGATTCAACCGGAAGCGCTGGATTGTCGCTTTACGGTATTCGCGAACCGCGAGGATCTGGCACTGCTCCGAGGCGTTCTGCCACGTAGTTTTGCCGTGCACGGGCTCTGTCTCAGGCCGCGTATTTTCCGGTTGTTCTTCCAACAGGTGATCTTACCTCTCGCCGCGATCGTGTTGAGACTCGACGTCGTTCATTCCCCGTCCTTTATAATTCCCGTCTTCCGGGCGCGGGCCCGGCATGTTCTGACCGTCCACGACCTGACTACCATAACGTTGCCCGACGTGCATATTCCTCTACGACGCAGCAAGGCTTTTGGCCTAGCGCTCGGCCGGAGTATTCGAAAGGCTGATCTAGTCTGTGTTCCGTCTCGCTTCGTGAAGGACGATATCGTGCGGCGTATCCCGGGATCACACAGCGACCGAATCCGCGTAATTCCCCATGGAATCGAAGAACAGTTCACACCCGCCGCGATCGACAGGGCCCCGGATGTAGCGAAGCGCCTCGGCCTCAATGCTCCCTACATCCTCTACCTCGGCAACATAGACCCTCGCAAGAATGTGGACGTTCTCATACGCAGCTACCAAGAACTAGTCGTTCGAGGAAAGATCGAAGAGCATCTCGTCCTCGCCGGACCTCTTGGATGGGGGGTCGATGAGGTGCTTCGCTTGGCGAAGGCTGACGCGATCGTCGATCGGGTCCATTTCCCCGGCTACATCCCCGACGCAGACATGCCTGCCCTCATGGCCGGTGCGCGTCTGTTCGTGTTCCCGTCGCAGGCGGAAGGGTTTGGGTTTCCTCCACTCGAAGCGATGGCCTGTGGTGTTCCGGTCATCGCGACCGACACGTCGGCGTTGGCGGAGAACCTCACCGGTGCCGCTGAGATGGTTCCCCCGAACGACCAGGACGCGCTCACGGACCGGATTCGCCGCGTCCTCGGCGACAGAAGGCTGGCCGAGGAGATGGCAGCCAACGGGATCGAGTGCGCCAGCCGGTTCAGGTGGGATGCGAACGCCCGAAGCTTGCTCGATTGCTATCGAGAGCTTCGCGAGAACGATCAGATAGACGCCGGCGCTGCGCGTGAAGAACCGTCTCTCGTGCCAACAGGTGGGTTCGCACGCGGTCGGGACAGCCAGGAGAAGGCGAAGGACAGTTTATGAAGATACGACCTACGCAAGGCGTGTCTTATCCCCGAAGCGGTCACGCCGCGGTGTTCCACATCGCGAAAGACTACTTTGGAGACGCGTTCATCTACTGCGACACCGACGAGAAGGAGTTCTGTGGTTGCGGGTCCGTTCCTTGCGTAAACCCCGATCGAACCTTTGCCAAGAATCATGATTTCGGTTTGCGCAGATTCTCAGGCGTACGGATCATTCCGTCAGAGCACTATTTTATCCAGTACCGCAGCCCGGTTCGGTCCATTGTCTCCAACTTCTATCTTCATCGTGAAGGCTATCTCCAGAGAGACTCACGAAGGGGCTGGGAGAAGTTCGCCCGCAAAGAACTGAAGTTCTGGAATCGATTCATCGACAAGTGGGTTTTAAACTTCCCCTCGAGTGCTAATGCGCCTCTGTACTGTAGCTACGAGTCGTTGCTCGCAGACCCGCTGGCTCGCGTGCGAGAGTTCATCGCGTTTCTCAGCGACGGACCGGTCGACGACGAGACTATCGTCAGACTCCTCAAGAGAATACCGATCGCGGCTCGGGACAACCTCGCGGAGTTCGAGTTCTTCGATCCGACTTTCTTCCGTGAACTAGAGGATGCAACGGGTGAACGACTGCTGCGATTGAATCTGCCTTCTTTTACGCAAGCGGGCTGACGGCGCGCGAAGACACAGACCTAGCCATAGAGCGTATCGACCCGCGCAACCAAGGAGCAAGCAACGATGGAGTTCGGCACACTGGTACCTCAAGGATGGCGCTATGACTTAATGGGCGTCGACGGTGCGCAAGCGAAATGGGAGACGTTTCGTCGCGTGTCCAAACAGCTCGATTCCGACGGCTGGGATTCGCTGTGGGTGTGGGATCACTTCCACACGTTCCCCGCTAAGAAGGTCGAAGCGACGTTCGAAGCGTGGACGCTGATGGCGACCTTGGCCGAGATCACCGAGCGTGCGCGCATCGGTCAGATCGTGACGTGTATCCAGTATCGAGAGCCTTCGTTGCTCGCGAAGATGTCGTCTTGTGTAGACGTCGCCTCGGGTGGTCGACTCAACGTGGGTCTCGGATCGGGATGGTTCGATGAGGAATTTAGCGCCTTCGGGTACGACTTTCGTACGGTGCGCGAGCGGCTCTACCGCCTTGAAGAAACACTGGAAGTACTGCGTTGCATGTGGCGCGACGAACGCGCCAACTTCGACGGCAAACACTATAAGATCGTCGATGCGATCTGCGAGCCGAAACCGCTGCAGTCGCCCAACCCTCCGGTGTGGATCGGCGGCCGCGGCAAGAAGGTGCTGCTCAAACTGGTCGCGAAGTATGCCGACGTGTGGAACTTCAACGGATCGCTCGACGACTATGACGAGACGGTCGAGATACTGAAGTCGCATTGCCGCGACGTCGGGCGCGATTTCGACGAGATCCGCTGTACGGCCATGGCCAACGGCTTGTGTTTCGACAACGACGCCGAGCTCGATGGGTTCTTCGAGTCCATCAAGGCGCAAGAGATGGACCGTGACGGGCTGCTGTCGTTCGTCGGTTGCAAAGGCTCGCGTCAGGAGTGCACCGATTTTATTGGACGCTGGAAAGAGAAAGGGGTTGACGGACTGGTGTTCTACTTTTGCGATATCGCGTCTGTGGGTTCGGGTACATCACAGGCCGAGGTGTTCATGAAGGATGTCTTTCCGGCGCTTCGTTAGCGTGGCCGATTCGCACACAGAATTCACCGGATCGATTCCACGGAGTCTCTGCGAGAGGCGCTCGACGACGGCATCGAGATCGTTGCGACCGACTTGAACGAAACGATGCTCGACTTCGCACGAAGTCCCCGGCGCCGTTCGTCGTCGTGACATCTGCGGTCCGTCGTGGCTATAACGGGTGTATGGATCTGGAATTCCTCCAACGTTTGCGCCTCGTTGGAACGATCGAGGGCACCTCAACCCTCGTTCTCTTCTTCGTGGCGATGCCACTGAAGTACATGGCCGGGATTCCTATGGCCGTGTCGCTGGTCGGCCCGATCCATGGGGTCTTGTTTATTCTGCTGGCGACCATGTGCGTGTTGGCGATCGAACGGGTGCCAATCGGTAAGCGGCTCGGATACATGGGGATTGTCGCAGCGTTCTTTCCTTTCGGGCCGTTCGTGATGGATCGTTGGCTGAAAGAGATCGAAGAGCGGGTCGAAAACCCTTGATTTCTGGCCCCGAGAGGGTAAATAGAAACGCCTAGACATACGCCTAGGCGAACTGTTATCCTCTCTGTGTGAAGTTCTCCGCTGCAAAGCTCCGTCGGCTTCGAAAGCGCCGGGGCTGGACGCAACGCGACCTTGCCGAGCACCTCGAAGTCGATCCGATGACGGTGTCTCGATGGGAGCGCGGCTTGAGCCATCCGCGGCGCGTCGTATGTGATCGCCTGCAGTCGATGGTGCAGACGGCCGTGTCGCAGGCCACTCGTGTCGCAGGCACGAACCGCCGACTGTCGGTATCCGAGCGCATCGACGAACTGGTTCGCGTCATCGGGATTGACACCGCACTGCGTGCATTGCGCGAAGTCGCGTTGCTCGAACGAAAGCCGATTCCCGTGCGTTTCGTCGACGAGCCGGCGAAACGGTTGCGCGAAGTCGAGGCCGCGCTCGATGAGCAGCGTACGTTGCTCGCACGCGCCAAGATTCGATGAGCCGAGCAGAGGCAGGTTCGAGCCGACTCGTCGACGCGCTCAAGAGCGCCAGCAAAGTACTCGACGCGCAGGGCGTGGCGCACGCACTGCTAGGCGGAATGGCCGCGAACCTGTATCGCGAAGAAGCACGCGCAACGCAGGACGTAGACTTCGGTATCAAGGCTTCTCCCGCCGAGACCGTCGCACTCGTCGAGGCGTTCGAGAAAGCAGGCTGGCGTCCGCAACTGCGCGCCGGAAAAGCAGAGGCGCTTCGCATCGCACACGATGATCTACCGCGCATCGATTTGTTGATCGCCGGCACGCCGTTCGAAGAAAACGCTATCGATCGTGCAGCAACCCTTACGATCGAGGAGCACGAACTCGCAATCGTCACGCCCGAGGATTTGATCGTGTACAAATTGATCGCCGGCCGCGCACGCGACTACGAAGCGGTGGCGGCCATCGTCAACACGCTGCAGGAACTCGACAGCACCTATGTTACCGGATGGCTCGAACAGTTCGGTTTGTCGGATCGTTGGGGCCTGGCGCTCGAAGAGGCTCGGCGGCTTGCCGAGGAAGAATAACCGGTAATCCGGGCGCATGGAGCACGAAGCCGATGGCTGAACCGAAGACTGTCTACACCGGCACCGAAGAACTCCTGTGTGAAGTTCGCGAGAGGGTCGCTACCGTGACCATCAACCGACCAGAGAAGCGCAACTCGTTGGGCGATATCGTTACGCCGGCTTTGCGCGAGATCCTACTCGTGTTGGAAGCAGATCCCGACGTCGGCTGCGTCATGCTCACCGGGACCGGCAATGCGTTCTGCTCCGGCGGCGACGTCAGCGGCATGAGCGGGTCATCGGCTTCCGATGCGCGACCGAAAACCGTAGACGAGCAGGTTGCCGAACTCATTTGTAAGCAAGAATCGCTCACGCTGCGCCTGTACGAACTGTCGAAACCGACCGTGGCTGCGCTACCGGGCCCGGCCGTCGGCGCCGGTCTTTCGATCGCGCTGGCCTGCGACCTGCGTGTCGCGTCACGCACGGCGTTTCTTATGACGGGATTTCGAAACATTGGGCTATCGGGTGACTACGGCGCGAGCTGGTTCTTGAACCGGCTCATCGGTGAATCGAAGACTAAAGAACTGATGTATCTCTCAGAGCGTACGAGCGCCCAGGAGTGTGCCGCGCTGGGCTTGGTCAACGCGGTATTCGAGCCCGAGAGCTTCCGCGATGAGGCGTTCGCGTACGCCGAAGCGCTCGCAAACGGGCCGACCGTGGCGCTTAGCCGCATGAAGCGAAACATCAATAGAGGCGGAGCCCAGGGACTGCGTGAGTCGCTGGCTCTGGAGGCCGAGCACATGGTGCAGAGTTTCATGACCGAAGACGCCGGCGAGGCCATCCGCGCCTTCATCGAGAAGCGCAAGCCGCTGTTCAAGTTCCGCTAGGCACTGACTCGTGGGGCTCCCGTGATCTCTGCAAAGCTGCTATCTCTACGGAACCTACCAGGCTCCGCCCCCAACCGAGTCGGGATCTGCGGTGAGTAAGGGATCGGCGTAGCCACGAAAGCCAAGGTAGGCGGGGTAGAACGGACCGATGAAAACAGCGACGAAAGCGAAAGGCCTTGAAGTCAGGCCCATATCCGGCTCACTTGGCGCCGAGATACGCGGCATCTCTCTAGACGCGGCGACCGCCGCTGACGCCGATGACATCCGGGCGCTGCTGTTCGAGCACTTGGTGCTGTTATTCCCCGACCAGGCATTGGACCCCGATCAGCACATCGCGTTCGGTAAACTCTTCGGCAAACTCGACTCGCACCCGAACCTCGCGTTCGGCGGCGAGCGGCCTGAGTTTTTTGAACTGCACGCGGAGGGCGGGCAGGGGGCTATCGCCGACGAGTGGCACAGCGATCTCAGTTGCGAAGACGAGCCGTCGATCATGTCCATCCTGCATATGGTCAAGTCCCCGTCGGTGGGCGGCGATACGATGTGGGCCAACATGTACAAAGCCTACGAGGAACTCTCGCCGGCAATGAAAGAATTTTGCGAGGGGCTCACTGCGCTGCACGATGCCGACCCGCACGGACGAGCCGATCGCATAGCCATCCATCCGGTCGTACGCGTACATCCTGAGACGGGCCGCAAGTCGCTCTTCGTGAACGAACATTTCACCCGACGCATTGTCGAGCTGAGCCACGAGGAGAGTAAATCGGTTCTCGGCTACCTGACGCGATGGGTGACGAGCCCGTCGTTTACTGTACGCTACTCATGGCGTGAGGGAACGATCGCCATTTGGGATAATCGCTGTACCCAGCACTACGTGCTCAACGATTTCGAAGGTGAGCGCATTATCCAACGCGTGACCGTCATGGGCGACAAGCCCGAAGCCGCATCGCCGCCGCGCTGGGAGCCGTTCATTGCGGGGCTCAGCGCGACCAGCCGGCACGATCGCCAGCTGATCGGATATCTTAAGGCGCGCGACGGCGAGAAGTAGGCCGGCACCGTACTCAGCCCACTGCGACCAGAACCCTTTGGCTTTCCAATGCGGCCACTCGGTGTGCGCAAGCCGCGCGCTCGCTGCGTCGGTGATGCAAGAGCAGCCGGACCGCTAGACTTCGAACATGCTAACGCCCTTACCGATCGGAATATCCTCGGGGTAAGCGGCCCCCAGCGCCCCGATAAGCGCGGGGTCTTCGATCGTGTCGCGAGCGACGCGAAGTTCCGCGCCGCGCTCGGCGAGGTCTTCGTTGAAGAGCTCTACGACGGTGTCGAGTGAAAGGGTGTCGTGTTCGACCCGTCGACGTTCGTCTTCGGTCGCATAGACGTCGGCCTTCCACAAGACGCTGGCGCGGTAGCGATCGAAGGGAGCGCGAAAGCATTCGCGACCGCCGTCGATCACCACCCAATCACCGCTGCCGTCGCTTGCCGGGCCGAGTTCGGCGGCGGGACTCACACGTTGGGTTCCTCTGTCGAAAGGACCGACCGGTTCGACCTGGTGGAACATGCCGTGATTGTCACCGACGAGTGCGGTGTTCGCGATCGCGCCCGCATGGTGCGCGGGCGGTTTGTCGGGGCCTTCGGGCCAGTACGACAGTCCGCCGCCTTCGACGTCGTTCATCCACCAAATCGATGTCGCCTGCGTGATGGCCCAGCGGTCGAACAGCCCCGACCACAGCATGTTTCGAAGCAACATCATCGGTGTGTTGGTACGATTGCGACCACGGAAAACCGGGTTGTCCGTGTGCGCCGGGCCGCATTCCGCAATCGCGACCATCAGGTTCACGTAGATTGTGTGCGGGACGATGACCTCGGCGTCGTAGAACGCGCGGGCGGCTTCGATGACGCGCTCATTGCGAAAGAAGAGATCGCTACCGGGCAGCGCGAAGTCGGCGTGCACCCAGTCTTTCTGAAACCACATCGCGCTGGTCGCCCGGTCGCCCTCGTGCTTCGGCATGAACCAGCCGCCCAGGGGAGTGTAGGGAGCGGCACGCTCGAACAAGCCGGCGACCTGGGCGGGGTCGTCGATCAAGCCGTCGAGGAAGATCGGCGGGTCTGCGTAATGAATCATCCGGCAAAGCTATACCTTGGGGGCCGTAGCGCCGCCAAGGAGAGTCGTAATATATTGGTCGCTGCAGGTTAGATCACCCATCGGGCCCGGCGTCCTTGCACTTGTCGGCCTGCTCTGCGCCCTTCTTCTTCTTGAGGTTACGACGTTTGCATCCCTCATGGATCATTCTGACATCGTTAGTGGGACTGCGCGTGCACCCGCACCCGGTCCTCGCTATCTAAGACCTATGCAGGACCAACCCCTCGAGCCGATGTCGCCGCGGCAGTTTGCCGCCATCAACGTCATCATCAGTACCTCAGCCATCGGCTTCTTATTGTGGCTCGTTTACTTCCACGAAACAGACGGCGTCGCTAGCCCCACGCTACTACCGACGTTCAACGCGCTCTTCAACAGCATAAGCGCGGTCTTGCTGGTGTTGGGGTTGCGCGCGATCAAGTCGGGGAAACGGATTTTGCATCAGCAACTGATGCTGGCGGCGCTGGCGTCGTCCGCACTGTTTCTAATCAACTACATCTACTACCACTACAGTTCCGGCGATACGCTCTTTGCCGGCGAGGGCCCGATTCGCATCGTCTACTTCTCGATCCTCATCTCGCACATCGTGCTGTCGATTGTCGTGTTTCCGATGATCCTGACGTCGGTCTATCTCGCGGTCAGCAACCGGCTGGCCCAGCACAAGCGGTTTTCCAAATGGACGTGGGGCGGATGGATGTACGTGTCGGTGACCGGCGTGGTCGTCTACCTAATGCTGCACGTCATGACGTGGTAAGCGGCGGCGTCAGCGTTCCCAATCGGGTGTCTTGATCAGGTACTCGCTCATTTGTCGTGGATTCGTCGTGAACGGAAAGTGTTACCTACTCGGGCGGCAATTGACTCGGTCGAATCCGGCGTGGTAGCTGTCAGTTGCGGGGGTATCTATGCCGGTTTCAAACAACGCTAGGCTTACTCGTGCGGTCTGCCGCTATTGCATGGTGTCGTGTCCTGTTTTCATGGAAATCGAGGACGGCCGTGTGCTGGGTCTGATCGGAGACAAGGATGATCCTTTCTATCAGGGCTTTACCTGCCGAAAGGGTCGTGAATTGCCTGAGCACCTCTACAACCCCAATCGGCTTCTGCGCCCGCTTCGCAAGACCGATGGCGGTGAGTTGGAGGAGACCGAGGTGGCGACGGCGATCTCTGAGATCTCGGAGCGACTGCGTGCGATCGTCGAGGAGCACGGACCCGCGTCCGTGTCTTTGTACGCAGGCACCTACGGCGTGCAGGCGCCGGGGTCGCAGATGGCCAATGCTTTTCTGCGCGCGCTTGGTTCACCGATGTTCTTTAACTGTGGGCCGATCGATCAGCCGGGTAAATTTCTAGCGGCTGCGCTGCACGGGAAATGGCGCGGCGGCAGTCCCACTTTCGCTGAGGCAGACACGTGGCTCTTCGTGGGAACCAACCCGGTGATCTCCAAGCTGGGCGGCCTTCCAACGGTCAATCCGAGCAGACACCTACACAGTGCGCTCGAGCGTGGCATCAAGATGATCGTCATCGATCCGCGCCGCAGCGAGACCGCCAAGAAGGCGTTCATCCATCTACAGCCGGTGCCGGGCGAAGATGCGGCCGTGCTTGCGGGCATGGTGCGCCTCGTTCTCGAGGAAAATCTGTTCGACGAGGCGTTCGTAGAAGAGAATACCCGAAACCTCGAAGCGCTTCGTCGTCACGTCCAACCCTTCACACCGGAGTTCGTAGAGAAGCGTGCCGACATTCCGGCGAGCCAACTGATTGAGGCGACGCGCGTCTTCGCGGCTGGGACCGTTGGCGGTGCGAATGCCGGTACGGGCTCAAACATGTCGCCGCGGGGTACGCTGACCGAGTATATGTTGGCGTGTCTGCTTACGCTGTGCGGCTTCCGGCTTCGTGAGGGCGATGCGGTGTCGAACCCCGGCGTGCTCGTACCCGGCGCGCGCAAACGCGCCCAACCTTTGTCGCCCTTTCCGGCCTGGGGCTACGAGCCCAAGCTGCGGGCACGCGACCTCTCGAACACGGCCTGCGGGCTACCGACCTCAGCATTGCCCGACGAGATGCTGCTCGAAGGGGAAGGGAAGATTCGTGCGCTGATATGCTACGGCGGCAATCCAATGACTGCTTGGCCCGACCAGCTAAAGACGCGCAAGGCGCTCGATGGTCTCGACTTGCTCGTGATGCTGGATCCTAAAGTCACGCAAACAGGCCAGTTTGCCGACTACATCATTGCGCCGAAACTCGTTCCCGAGATTGCGGCGTTGACCTATGACTTTGAAGAACTCGAGGGTTTCGTGCCGAACTGGGGTTTCACGGTCCCATACGCGGCCTACTGCAAACCGCTCGTCGAAGTGCCCAAAGACTCCGACCTTCTCGAAGATTGGGAATTCTTTTACCTGCTCGGGCGTGAAATGGGTCTGGAGTTGGAGATCATGACGGGCTTGGAACGGCTCGAGCAGGAACCACCGTTGGCGATTACGCCACTCGACATGCGCGAGAAGCCGACGACCGATGAGTTGTTCGACATCTTGACGGCCGGTTCGCGCATTGCGATTTCCGAGGTGAGAGAGAACGCGATCGGTCGACTCTACGAGGATCCCGATATCGTGGTTTTGCCGCGCGATCCCGAGTGCAAGGATTTTCTCGAACTCGGCAACGACTTCATGATGGATCAACTCGATGACGCGGTGGATAGCGTGATCGAAGGCGACGACGAGTTCCCGTTTCGTCTGGTCAGTCGCCGCGAGGCCAATACTCTAAACTCGCAAGGGCGAGATCAGGGTCGGCTCGTGCGCGAACGACCGCATCACCCCGCGTATATGAATCCCACCGACATGGCCGCACTCGGCATCGAGCCCGGCTCCATCGTGGCGATTACGTCGCGTCGCTCGACGATCCACGCCGTTGTGCAAGATTCCGAGGATTTACGCTGCGGTGTGATCTCGATGAGTCACGGCTACGGCGTGGATCTCGATCGTCTCGGCACGGATGGTGATCCGGCATCACCGCAGGCCAACTCGATGGGCGCACACACCGGCGCGTTGGCCAGTTCCGACCTCGATTATGAGGAACCGTACAGTGGTATTCCGCGCATGAGCGCAATTCCCGTGCACGTGGTTGCGTCCTGAGCGCGATCCTTGATGGGTCTGGTCTGACCAGCGGGGTACAGACCAGAGGCACCGTACCCCAAGAAGGGCCGACGCCGGGGTAGGATGTCCCCCGTTTGCACCAAGTATCAGTCTCACCTCTACCGCGGCCCCCGGACTGCATAAATGGCGATTCGAATCGACCTGTCCAGGCCGCGTGAGCGGAGATTGTGGGGCCTGGGACTTGGCGTGCGTGGAGTATGGCTAGGGTCCGATAACCGAAGTGCCCTGGTGGTGGTCAATAGGCGGTGCTGGGCATTTGCGTATTTTGCCTCACTTGAGGCGTTAAAGGCTTGAGTCATACCGACTCTACGCGGTAACGTTGCTAGGGTAACTTGGCGGCTTCGAGAGCGGCCCGTGCGTGCGTATTAGGCGCCAATTTTGCTTGAGCTTGAAAGGGGGCTTTATGCCGTTTCCACATTTGTTCAGGCCGATTGTTTTCGCATCGATCGGCGTCGGTATTGCGCTTCTGGTTGCGCCTGCAATTTCGAATGCGTCGGAGCCGTTCTGCCCCGCGGGCGAGATCACGCTTACCTCGAACGACTTCTCGGTAAAACGGAGCGGCGCTAATCTTGACAAGGTTGTGAGCCGCAAAAACGGCTTCTTCGTTCCCGTCGGTAAGGCCATCGATCCCGGTGCCGAGGATCTCGTCTTCTCCCTGTGGAGCGATGGACAAGAGTTCTACCAGGCCACGCTTCCGGCGGGCGCTTTGGTTGCCAAGTCCAGTGGAAAGTACTTTCGCTTTAGACAGACGAGCGGTGGTGCGCCTGTGGGCGCCGGCTCTGCGCTGAGTTTGCGCGAGAGAGACGACGGCTTTCGCATGAAACTTCGCTTCCGCGGCCTCGATTTGACCGCAGCCGATCTGCCCAGCGCCGGCGAGCGCGTAAAGCAGATCGTCAAGATCGGCGACGACTGTTTCTCGTCGTATCTAATATGTCCGACCGCGGCGACCACCGTGAAGTGCGAGCCGGAACGAACCGCGACGTTGAAAGGGAAGGTGAAGGGCGTTACCGGTGATGCTCTCGTAGGTTCAATGGTTACGGCGTATGACGACAGCCGTCTCGAGAGCGTGTCCGTGTTCGTTCAGGAGAACGGACGCTACGCGATGCCGCCGGTACGACCGGGCGTATACCGACTGCGCGCTCGCTTGATCGGATACGATGACGACACACTCGCTTCCGTCGTCATAAAAAAGGGCAAGAGCAACCGTGTCGATTTCACGCTCGTACCCGCGATCAATACGAACGACCTGCTCCCGGCCGTGTACTTCAAGTCATTGCTCAACGACAAGTGGCCCAATGAAACGGTAAATGGCGATTTCGCGCTCTCGTGCGGCAACTGCCACCAGATCGGCGACTGGCGTTTCCGACGCGCTAGAACCGAGGCCGAGTGGGACACCGTTGTCACTCAGATGATCAGTTACCTGCCGCCGTATTTCCAGCAGACTCGCGATCGATTGCTCGACGGGATGATAAGCACGTACGGTCCTAACGCGCCTGCCTATCCTACGTTCGATCTGCCCCCGCCACCGTCGGGCGACATATTGGGTGCGGTGATTTACGAGTATGGGCTCGGTGACGAGTCCTCGTTCCCCAGTTGCCACGATTTGGAACTCGGCTTCGACAACGTTGTATACGCCGACGGTGGCGTACGCTGGATCGACCCGCGTACCGGCGAACGCGGGATCCATACTTTGGTCGGCGGCGCCCACTCCATCGAGCGTGGTCCCACGGGCAACATGTGGATCACCCAGGCCGGTGCAGATGCTCTGGCAAAGTTGGATGTCAGCACCGGTGTCATCACGTATTTCCCGCTCCCCGAAATCATGGGCGTGCAGGGGACCTATCCGCATACATTGCGCTTCGATGCAGCCGGAAAGATTTGGTTCACCACCACCAAGTCCAATCACATAACCCTGTTCGATCCTGACACGGAGCAGTTCACCTACTATGACTTACCCGAAGCCGACGCTGCGGAAGTCGGGCTGTCGATTCCTACCGCTTACGGCTGCGACACCGCCCCGGACGGCACGGTTTGGTGGTCGCAACTGCACGGCCAGCGTATCGGGCGCTTCGATCCGGTTACGGAAGTTGTGAGGGCTTGGAAGCCGCCGTTCTACGGTCCGCGACGCCTCCATGTCGGAGCCGACGGTATCGTATGGGTGCCCGGCTACGGTACCGGCACGCTCGGTCGCTTCGATCCCGCCATCGAGCGTTGGAAGAGCTACGACTTACCGACGGGGATTCCGGGCCCGCCGGGCTTCGGCAACTCGGAAACGCCCTACGCGCTCAACGTGAATCGTGAAAACGGGGAGGTGTGGATCGCCGGATCGAACTCCGACACGCTGATTCGCTTCGACCCCTCTCGCGAGGAGTTCACGGCCTTTCCGCTGCCGACGATGTCGAGTTACACCCGCGAGGTTGAGTTTGACGCCGACAACAACATTTGGACCTGCACTTCCAGCCAGCCGCCTGCCGAGGGCGAGATCGGTCGCGGCAAGTTCATAAAGATCGAGTTACCGCCAGTGACCGCGCTGTGCGGAGACGGGGTCGTCGGCGGTAAAGAAGACTGCGACGACGGCAACACCGACGATTGCGACAGCTGTACAAACGCCTGCCGGTCGGCCGCGGGTTGCGGCGACGGTGCCCTGTGCAACGACGAGGTCTGTGATGACGGCAACTCGGACAACTGCGACGGATGTACCGCGTTGTGTGAAATCGAAACCGGTCTGCTGTGCGGTGATTCCGAATTGAACACCGTTTGCGGAGAGGAATGCGATCCTCCTTTAGAAGACTTCTGCACCGACCAGTGTACGGTCCCCATCGCGTGCGGAAATGGCCAGATCGATGGTGTCGAAGAGTGTGATGACGGCAACAACGACGACTGCGATACCTGCTCGAACGCGTGCGTGCTGATTACGGGATGTGGCGACGGTGCGGTTTGCGGCGTCGAGCAATGCGACGACGGTAACGCCTCTGAGTGCGACGGCTGTTTGCCGGGTTGCATCTTTGAGACCGGTCACATTTGCGGTGACGGGATCGTCAAGGGCGCGTGTGGTGAAGTATGCGATCCTCCGCAACTTGCCGCACCTGAGTGTTCCTACATTTGTCAGCCCGGCCCGGCCGCTGCGTTGGGAACGCGCCATATGTCGTTTGGTGGTTCCGCGTACTCCTCAGCCCTGGGTACCGGCTCTCCTTTAGGAACGCTCGAAGGCGATTTCGACTTGGTCGCCGGCGCGCCGACGCCCGATGGACTCACCACCGTGACCTTGACCGGCCCGGTGATTTACAAGGCTGCCATCTTGGGCGGCTCCTTCGGCTACATGTGCTTCAACATCAGCTCGTGTACCGGCATCATCGACTGCAATGGAGGGACGGCGGTAGGCGTTGAAGTCGAACGCGACAGCGCCGGTCCCGGATTCGCCGGCCTTCCGCCGACCATTACTACCGGTCTCGGCGGCGATGGCGGCCCCGGCTCTGTGCTGCTCACCTGCTCGCAGGCATTCCGCCAGATCCCACCGGGTGGCGGCGACGACTGCGCCGCGCTGTTCTTCCCGCCGGAAGAAACCATCATCTACACGACCGGCTTGACCGACGGCTATTTCATCAACGCCTACGTCGAGATCGGCACCGGCGCAATAAGTCTGTCAGGCGAGAACTTCGTGTGCGCCGACTGGACCACCGAAGACGGACCGGGCACGTTGGTGGCGACTTTCCTAATTGAGAACGATTCCCAGGCAGGTGATACGGCGAACATCAGTGAGGTGGACGACTGAACGAGTTCTCGCGCTCGTTCACAGCGTGTCGAGCCAATCGGCAAACCCCAAGCGATCGATTGCGGCGACGCTGCGCCTGAGCACGGTGCGCACCGTATCGTTTCGCTCTGTTAACGTTCCGAGTCCTATGGACGTTACCGCGACCATCAGAGTCTGGAACGCATAGGCCCGATACTGTCGTTTTGCATCGTGCGGATCGAGCCTTACTCCGCGTTGCGAGAGTTCGTCGATATAGAAGTCAATCAGCTCGCTTTCGTGCACTGCCAACAGTTCGGGCTCGAGAGAATCGATCAAAAAATACTGGACATCGCGGATGCCCTGGCACCAGTGCGTACCCTGGAAATCGATCATTCCCATCCGGGGACCGTCGGGTCCGGGATACTCAAAGAAATTCGCCAGGTGGCTGTCGCCGTGAACGAGCGTCAGTGGCTCGCCGTACCAGACGTCGATCAGCGCGTCCCATTTTTCTGTTGCGCGCCGACAGATAGCGGCGTGGTCGGCCGTAAACAGGTCTGGAGCGGCTCGATGCGCCGGCGCGATCGCCGCTGCATTGAGTGCACGGGTCATCTCACGTCCGCCAGGAGCGAGGTAGGGGTGCAGGCGATTGGGCATCAGGGTATCGCGCTGCTTGGCCGACCATCCCCAGAACGCCGCATGAAGTTCCGCGAACGTGGCGAGGCACATCCGCGCTCGCTCGACGGTGGTTCCCGCCGCCATGTCTCTGTTGACGAAAAGTTCAGCGCCCGCGATCTCGTGGAGATTTTCGAGTAGCAACACGAAACGTGCGCCGCGCCGGGCCGCCGCATACACGCGAGGTACTCGGATCGGGACGTACTGGGCAACTCGAGCGCAAAACGTAGTCTCGACTTCCCAAAAGCCCACCGCGTTCGCGAAGGCGCGCGTGCCGATCTCGGGGCAGGGTAGTTTGACGTAGGCCGTTCGCGGCAGGTTCTCTCCCCGCGTGGCTGCTTCTTCGAATTCCAACTCGACGAGAAAGTTGGTGCAGTTGCTGCTATCGAATTCGATGCCGGGAAGGCGAGCGGACCAAACACGCGGAAGCCGGGCTTGTCCGGCCGGCGTGTATCTGTCAGCGAGAGAGTTGAGGATCGCTGGACGAGCGATCTGCGCAGGTGTGCGGGGCAGTGCCCGGCCGATCCCCTCTGCGAGGCGATCGGCGAAGATACGACCCAGCGCTCGAGATACACGCGAGCCCAGTCCCAATCGGCCTCGTAGTTCCATAGTTCGAGATGACAGCGAACTGTCGACGATATCGCCGACAGCAGTGTGGTAGACGACAGATCAGTCGTCGGTGCAAACCCCCTACGTTTTCGACGACCGTGTTCTTCAGGCTTACCTTAGTACCGTAGATCGCCCCGCCAATTACGCGATTTCCGACTGTTTTTCTCGGTGGCGGGAAAGTTCCTCGATGTATTCGATAAGTTGCAGTCGCGCGCGGCGCAGTAGGTGGCGTGCTGTCCTCTCTTACAGAGAGACTCCGCCAATCGTGCAGACATCGAACACCCCGTGGACGATCAATAGATGAACACGGTGGATCTCTCCGATTGCGCTACTCGCCGGCTCCAGAATTCCACCGGGGGCCGCCTGCGCCTGGATCTGAAAGGTCGCGTTGTTTAGTCCTTCACCAAGAAGCGACGTCGGTAGGCATCGAAGTCGGCCGTGATTCCCTTCTGTGTGAAGCCGAACTGCTCGAGCGTGTAGTGATGGACTGGGCGTCGATCGCGCGCGTTCTCAACCGCCCACTCTGCCATCGCGGCGCGTGCCTGATCGCTCAGCGGACGATCCATGAAACTGTAAATGTCTTCGACGGCTTTCATCGGGTCCTCTACCAGTGCCTCATAATTCAGATCGAAGAAACGGTCTTCGTTTTCCCGGCGATACTCGATACAGGCCGTTGTCGCGCGCTGCATTCGTGCGCACCATAACCGCCCCACGGCGATAGGATCGACGTGGTCGCTACCTGTCTTGCGAATCGTGTAGACGAGGCTCGCGAATGACGGAATCGTTTCGACAGGATCACGATGTGTTTGGACCACGCGCGCATCGGGGAACACTTTGAACAACAGGTCCATGTACCCGAGATGATGGGGCGTCTTGAGGACCCAGTGCTCGCCGCCTTCGCCGCGCTGTCGCTTTTGCCACTGAGCAAGTCTCAGGAGGCGTAGTAAGTACTGGTAGCCTGGCAATTGATCGCGAGCGTCGAGCCAGCGGCTGAAACTGGGGATGTCGACATAGGCTTCCGAGTTCGTAGAGAAGAACGAGTGCTCGAGCAGCATGATCTCTTCGTCCGGCGCGTGGGCATCGAGGGGGTGGGCCGCGACGAGCTCAGGAGCGTTATCTACGATGGCCGCGACCTCCGCCTCTGCGGCCGCGATGCGTTCGGCGTCGCCCAGACCGCTCGCGCTCTCGAACGGGGCAGGGTGTCGTGATTCCCACCAGCGAAGCGAGAGCACGGCGGGGTCGGCTGCGATCGTGCGGTGCAGCATCGTAGAGCCGGTGCGGGGCAAGCCGACGATGACCAACGGTTCGCGGATGACCTCATCGTCGATCTCGGGATTGCGCGCGAAAGCCGCCTCGGCACGTAGGCGATTGACCAGTAAGCCCACGACGCGTTCGCGTTGCGTCGCGCGTCCGACGGCGTGCAGGCTGCCTTCGCTGTCCATCGACGCGAGCAAACGTCCGAGCGGCTCTCGGAACGTTTCGTCGCCGAAATCTATCAGCCCGGTTCGCTGACGAGCCTCTTCGAGGATCGATTCGACGTCGAGCTCAGTCATCGCCGCACTCCCACATCGACGAGACCCGTGTGACGCGTTCGTCGATGCGCAACAGCAAATCGTCTTCGTCGAGCGCGATGCTTTCGTGAATCGAATCGGCATCGTTCCCGTCTTCCGGGTAGCGCAAGAAGCTCACCGCGTCGTATGGGGCGCGAGCGCCGTCGGGGCCGTTCACGCATTCGAAGGTCGACGCCGATGAAGTTCTTGGTAGCGCCGCGATCGCCCGAGCATGCTCCGCGATGAACGACGCACGATCCGAACGCTCGGGCGCACGAGCCAGCAGCACGACTTTGGTCGCCACTCCGCGCGAGAGCTGGGCGTGCTGTGCGATGCCGACGAGCCCGAAGTACACATTGCGGGGCTTGTCCATGAAGCGCAGCTCGTCGGCTCTGATAGGATCGCCGATTTCTTGTGACGCCAGCCGTTTCATCATGGCTTGCATCACCGATTCGTCCGGGTAGCCGAACTCAGACAGGACGTCGAAGAAGGGCTCAGTGCGGCCGAGCGTGCCGGCGACATGATCGCGTACATAGTGCGTCGCGCCTTCCAGGAGCGCCATGCTGAGAGGGGCATGCACGCTCTCGTAGTGGTCGCGAAAACTCTCTCGTGAGAGATCGGCTCTGCGGCCGATCAGGGTGAGGACGCGGATCACGCGCTATCACTTTCGCGAGCGGCCATGCGCTCTTCGATATAGTCGACGATTGCCTGCGTTTGGGTCCCCATCGTAAAGACACGTGCAACGCCTGCATCCTGGAGCGTTCGTACGTCCTCTTCGGGGATCACGCCCCCGCAAATCACCAGCATCTCGTCGGCTCCTCGCTCGCGCAGGATCTCGATGATCTTCGGCAAGTGATGCATGTGCGCGGCCGAGAGACTCGAGATGCCCACGACATCGATGTCTTCCTGTATGGCCGCGTTGGCGACCGCCTCCGGCGTCTGTCTCAGGCCGCTGTAGATGACCTCCATGCCGGCATCGCGCAAGGCGTGCGCGACGACGGTGATACCGATGGTGTGTGCATCCAGGCCGAGTTTGGCGAGCAATACGCGGGTACGTCGGGCCACGTCAGACTCCGCTGGTCAGCGAGTCGGGGGTGTACTCGCCGAACACATCGCGTAGCGCATCGCACATCTCGCCATGCGTTGCATAGACCTTGACCGCCTCGATACACGGTGGCACGAGGTTGTCGCCGCTGCGTGCGGCGTCGCGTAGACGCGCCAACGCCTTTTCTACCGCGGCGCCGTCTCTGGACGCCCGCAGACGCTTGAGCTTCTCGATCTGCCGCGCTTCCGCATCGGCATCGTGTTGGTGAATGCCGATCGTGCGCGGACCTTCGTCGCGTTGCGAGTGGTTCACTCCGACCAACACCCGGTCGCCGTTCTCGATGGCTTTGTTGCGGACGACTTGCTGGCGGGCCAATTCTTGCTGGAAGTAGCCGCCTTTGATGGCCGCCATCGCGCCGCCCATGGCTTCTATCTTGTCGAGTTCTTCGAATACGGCAGTTTCGATGTTCTTGGTCATGGTCTCTACGTAGTAGGAACCGGCGAGTGGATCGACGGTGTCGGCGACCCCGGACTCGTGTGCCACGATATTGTGTACCGCCGCCCCGACAGCGATGGCCTCTTCAGTCGGAAGCGCGTGGGCTTCGTCGTGCAGCGGGGTGTTCATGGCGTATCCGCCATTGCCGAGCGCGCACGCGAGCATCTGAATTCCGATCCGCGCGATGTTGTTCAGAGGTTGCTGCAACGTCAGCGACATTGTGCCCGGTGAGGCGGTTAGTCGGAGTTTGAGCGAGTCAGGGTTCTTCGCGCCGTACTGTTCGCGCATGATGCGCGCCCAGATCTTGCGATAGGCGCGTAGCTTGCCCACCGCTTCGAAGAAGTCCATGTCGATTCCGGTGATGAAGCTGAAATACGGAGCCAACGTGTCGATGTCGATACCGCGCTCGAGCGCGGCGTCGAGATAGGCCTTCGCGATCGCGAACGAGAAAGCCAGCTCCTGAACCGGGTTGGCGTAGGCTGCGTAAATCTGAGCGCTGACGACGGCGATCGGAATCCAGTTCGGATGATTCTGGATGCTGTATTCGAGCGCATCGGTCGCGATACGCAACCCATCGTCGGGTGGAAAGATGTAACGCCCGACACAGGTGTATTCGATGAGGACCGCGTTGGGCATCTGCAGTACGAAAGAATCGGGGTCGACGCCGCGCCGCTCGAGCGCCGCGAGTATCATTGCAAGGTTGACGGTCTGAGGACCGTTGCAGATCGACGTCAAGCGTTGGAGCTTGTCGAAAGGCAGATCGAGCAGCGCCTCCATGTCATCCAGGGAATCGACGGCGATGCCGGCCTTGCCGACTTCGCCCGCCGCCAACGGATGATCGGAGTCGTAGCCGTTCGTGGTTGGCAGGTCGTATTCGAGGAACAGCCCGGTGAGCCCGCGATCGAGCATGTAACGACCGCGCTGAGCCCAGTCCTCTCCGGTGCCGAAGCCGCTCACCTGCATCATCGTCCACAGGTCGGAGCGATAGCCGTTGGCTTCGGTGCCGCGGGTAAAAGGGTACTCGCCGGGAAATCCCACGTCGCGTTGGAAGTCGAACCCGGCCTCGGCCAGATCCAGCGGAGTGTAGAGCCGGTTTACCGGCCAGTTCATCGCCTGGCTCGTAAACTCCTGTTTGCGCTCCGGGCGAGCCTCGAGCTTCGGCCCGAGAGTGTCGCGCTCCCATGATTGCTGCTGCTTGCGAAGTTGCGCGCGTTCGCTGTCCTTCATCTGGCACCCTTACCGGCAAGATCGGGTATAGTACAGCAGGAGTTCCGGCGCGGGCGCGCCTCGACTTACCCCTAGCGGTCAGCGAAGGTGAGCGCCGCCGGTTTCGAGAACGGCACAACGTTCGACTGTCCATACAACGGGAGGCCTCGATGATCTTTCTCAACCCCAACGCCCACGATCGCTTTTATCCGGATGCGCGTTCCGACGAGGTGATGAGGAAAACCATCGCGTTCTTCGAGGCGAAGGGAAAGCGCAGCCTGAAAGAGGACGACCACGAGCGCATTTGGTACCAGGACTTTCTCGACTTCGTCAAAGAGGAGCGCATCTTTGCGACCATGTGTACGCCTGAAGGCTACGGCGCCGACGATTCACGTTGGGACACGTGGCGGATCTGCGAGTTCAGCGAGATCCTGGCGTTCTACGGACTGCATTACTGGTACACATGGCAGGTGTCGGTACTCGGGCTCGGCCCGATTTGGATGAGCGAGAACGAGGAGGCGAAACAGAAAGCGGCGGCCCAACTGGAAAACGGCGATCTCTTCGCCTTCGGCCTCTCCGAGCAAGCCCACGGCGCCGACCTGTACTCGAGTTCGATGAAGCTCGCCCGCAACGGCAACGGCAGCTACACGGCGAACGGATCGAAGTACTATATCGGCAACGGAAACGTCGCGCGCATGGTCTCGACGTTCGGTCGAATGAGCGACAACGATGACTGGGTATTTTTTACGGCCGACTCGCAGCACGCCAACTACCATCTGAAAAAGAACGTCGTGAACGTGCAGTCGTACGTCTCGAGCTACGAGCTCAAGGACTATCCGATCTCAGAGTCCGATATATTGTCGCGCGGGCCCGAGGCGTGGGACTCGGCGCTCAACACGATCAACGTCGGCAAGTTCAATCTGGGCTGGGCGTCGATCGGTATCTCTACGCACTCGTTCTACGAAGCGGTAACGCATGCGCATAACCGCGTATTGTACGGCAAGCGCGTCACCGAATTCCCGCAAGTGCGTCAGCTCATGATGGACGCCTACTCGCGACTGGTTGCAATGAAGCTCGTCGGTCTTCGCGCCGCCGATTATATGCGCGCTGCGGGGCCCGACGACCGTCGCTATCTCCTGTTCAATCCGATCGTGAAGATGAAGGTCACCACCCAAGGCGAGGATGTGATCGATCACCTTTGGGACGTGATAGCGGCACGCGGCTTTGAGAACGATACGTATTTCGAGATGGCGACCCGCGATATCCGGGCGCTACCGAAACTCGAAGGGACGGTCCACGTAAACGTCGCCCTGATCGTGAAGTTCCTGGCCAACTACTTGTTCAACGCTGCGGAATTTCCAGAGATCGACACTCGCAGTGAAGCCGCCAACGATTCCTTCCTGTTCCAGCAGGGCGCCACACGGGGCCTCGGCGGGATTCAGTTCCACGATTATCGGCCGGCCTTCGACAGCTACAATCTGCCGAACGTCAACATCTTCAAAGACCAAATCGATACGCTGCGTGAGATGTGTCTGAAGGCCGCGCCATCGACCGAGCAAAACAAGGATCTGGACTTCCTGCTCGCGGTGGGCGAGGTGTTTATCCTGATCGTGTACGCGCAGCTCGTGGTCGAGAATGCACGAATCCTCAAGCTGCCCGACGCGATGGTCGATCAAATGTTTGACGTGTTCGTGCGCGACATGTCGCGCTACGCGTTGGCGCTGTACAGCAAACCGTCGACCAACGATGCGCAGATGAAGCACTGCATGAAGATGGTTCGCAAACCGATCGCGAATCCCTCGCAGTTTGACGGTCTGTACGACGAGTACGTGACGTCGCTGAGCGGCGCCTACGAGATGAAGCCGTAACGACTAGCCGAATCGGCCTTCGATATAGTCGGCGGTGCGCTGGTCGCGCGGCGTGATGAAGAGGTCTTCGGTGCGACCGTGTTCGATGATTTCGCCGATGAGCATGAACACGCAGTCATCGCTCACACGCCGTGCCTGCGCCATGTTGTGCGTCACAATCAGAATGGTGAACTCGCCGGCGAGCTGACGGATCAGCTCTTCTACCTTCGCGGTCGCGTCAGGATCGAGCGCCGAGCAAGGCTCGTCCATTAAGATGATCGAGGGCTTGAGCGGCAAAAGTCGTGCGATGCAGAGCTTTTGCTGCTCTTCGAGCTGCAATCGCGTGGCACGATCGCCTAGACGGTCTTTCAATACGTCCCAGAGCTCGACTGAGCGAAGCGACGTCTCGAGTGCTTCTTGTTCGGTGGTTTTGCTGCGCTCGGATTTCGGCGTGTGCAGGCGGTACCCATAGAGAACGTTGTCGCGGATCGAGATCGGCAACGGGTTCGGCCGTTGGAAGACCATCCCAATGCGTTTGCGAAGCTCGATGAGATCGACATCGGGCGCGTAGATATCGTGCCCGTCGATATGCAGCATGCCTTCGGTACGCACATAGTCGTAGCGCTCGTTGATGCGGTTGAAGCAGCGTAGCAGCGTCGTCTTGCCGCAGCCCGAGGGGCCGATCAGACCTGTGATCTTGCCGTGGGTTACGTTGAGATCAATCCCCTTGAGCGCTTGGAAGTCGCCATACCATAGACGGAGGTCTTTGGTTTCTATGCTTGCTCGATCCGGCATCGGTTACCCGAACAGTCCCTGCACGTACTGGAACGTGCGTTGGTCGGCCGTACGGCGCGAGAAGATAACCTCGTTGGTGTCGAGCTCGATGAGCTTGCTGTCGAGGAACAACGCGGTGCGGTCGGCCAAGCGCTTGGCCTGCTGCACCAGATTGGTAACGAGAACGATAGTTATGTCTTTCTTGAGTTCCTTGAGTACTTCTTCGATACGCATCGTGGTCACCGGGTCGACCGCGATCGAAAATTCGTCGAGACAAAGGATCTCGGGTTCCATCGACAACGCGCGGGCGATGGTAAGCCTCTGTTGCTGGCCGCCGGAGAGCTTGGTGCCTAGCTCTCCCATCCGATCTTTGACCTCGTCGAAGAGCGCCGATTGCTTCAGACATCGCTCGACCAATTCGTCGAGTTGTGTCTTGTCGCGCTTGCCGGCCATACGCGGCGCATAGGCCACGTTGTCGTAGATCGACATCGGTAGCCCTACCGGTAGGGGGAATACCATGCCGATGCGGCGCCTGAGCGCGTTGATGTCGCGCGTTTTGCGCACGTTCTGCCCGTCTATATTTATGGTTCCTTCAACGCGTGCTTCGGGAATCGAATCGATCATGCGGTTGATGCAGTTGAGGAACGTCGTCTTACCCGCGTTTGCCGGGCCGATGATCGAAAGGATCTCATGCTCGTAAACGTCGAGCGATATATTGTCGAGGGCCTGCACGCCCGCGTAGCGGACGGACAATCCTTCGACCTCGATCTTTTTCTTTGCCGGCTCGCTCATGGCTTTACCATTTGCGACGCGCCCTTAAATAGGTGCGTAGGCTGATCGAGAGGAAGTTGAAAGTTATCACCAGTGTGAGCAGCACCAGCGCCGTCGCGTAGGGAAATGCTTCGGGTACGTTGGGAACTTGGGTCGAAACTGTGAACAGATGCATCGACAGCGCCATGCACTGGTCTTGTACCGATTGGGGCAGGAAAGGCAGATAGAACGCCGCACCGGTAAACATGATTGGTGCCGTTTCACCCGCGGCGCGCGAGACCTGCAGGATGACGCCCGTGAGGATTCCGGATACTGAGTTCGGCAGAACGATATTCCAGATCGTTTGCCAGCGAGACGCGCCCAGTGCCCAACTGGCGTGCCGAAATGCGAGGGGGACCGAAGCCAGTGCCTCTTTGGTACTCGCGATGATGACCGGAAGTGTCATCACCGCCAACGTCAACGACGCTGATAAGATGTTGGTTCCCAACCCAAGGAACAAAACGAAGGCGCCTACACCGAACAGCGCATGCACGATCGACGGCACACCGGCCAGGTTCACGATCGCAAGGTTGATGATGCGTGTGATCCAGTTGTCGGGCGCGTATTCGTTGAGATAAATCCCCGCCATGATGCCGATCGGAGCGGCGACGCCCAACGAGACGGCGATTAGCCACAACGTTCCGATGATTGCCGGGTAGATTCCGCCTGCGGTCATGCCGGCCGTAGGTGCATCGAGCAGGAACTCGGCGGTGATCGCCGACCATCCGTGGGTCAGGAGCAAGCCGATGATGGCGGCGAGGGGGACCAACAGGAGCGCAGTGGAAACGCCGAGAAAGGCCTTGGCAGCACTTTGGCGCCGGTGGCTTTTCTCGGTGACCGGCGTCGCCGAAAATCTATGGTGCTCGACGGCCGTACTCATTTGTTACGAATCCCGCGTACGAGCAGATCGGCCGTCAGGTTGACGGCAAACGTGAAAATGAAGAGCAGCACGCCGATGGCGAACAACGCTTGGTAGTGGTCACCCCCCTGCGCCGTCTCGCCGAGTTCCGCGGCAATAGTGGCGGTAAGCGTTCGTACGGAATCCAGTGGGCCTGACGGTATCTGTACCGCATGCCCGGTGGCCATGAGTACCGCGATGGTCTCACCGATCGCGCGCCCCACGCCGAGCAGCACCGCGGCAAGTAGACCGCTGCGGGCCGCGGGGAACAATACTTTATAAACGGTCTGCCACTTGGTGGCGCCGAGCGCGAGAGACGCTTCGCGATAGGTGTCGGGTACTGCTTTCAATGCATCTTCGCCGATCGATACGATGATCGGAACGCTCATCAGCCCGAGAATAATGCCTCCGTTCAAGACGTTCAGCCCGATTGGCGCGTCGAAGGTTTTGATGATGGCGGGATTCATGATGGCCAGACCGATGAAGCCCCAAACCACCGACGGAATCGCCGCGAGAAACTCGACGGTAATCTTGAGCCCTTCCTTGAAAGGTCCCTCGCAGAATTCGGAAATAAATACCGCCGTGCCGAGTCCGAAGGGAACGGCGATGAACATTGCAAGCGAGGTGACGCTCAGCGTCCCGGCCATGAGCGCCAGCGTGCCGTAGCGTTTGTTCGTTACCGAGGTCGGGTACCATTCGGGGCTCGTCAAAAACTCTCCGAACTCGAGCCGATGGAGCATGAACTCGGCGCCCGAGCTGAACACGAAGAAAAAGATGCCGAAGACAAAGAAGATCGCGCTGAACCCGCAAATACGGATCAGTAGTTCGATCAGCGGTTCGGCGAGCGCAGAGATGCGTCGAGCGATGCTGACCTGTCCTTGGGGAGTTCCGGATGTCGTGTCGGTCACGGCCTGGTACGTGTGATTAGCTTAGAGGAACGAATCCATTGTCGCTGACGATCTTCTGACCGGCCGGCGATTTGATCCATTCGAGATACGCTGCCACGGCCCCCTGTGGTTCACCTAGCGTGTACATGAACAACGGCCGCGCAAGCGCGTACGTTCCGTCTTCCGCCGTTGCGAGCGTTGGCGTTACGCAGGCAGCGCCCGTTTTGCGCGCTATGCACAAAGCCTTTACCTCGTCCGTACCGTAGCCCAGCCCGCTATACCCGATGGCGCAAGGCGTCGTCCCAACGAGGTCGACGACGTCCTTACTGCCGGAGAGGTCGCGGCTGCCGAGCTTGAAGTCGATCTCCTTACCTAGCACTTCTTCGCGAACGAAGGCGTAGGTGCCGGAGTTGGATTGGCGGCTAACACGGATGATTTCTTGACCGGAACAGCCGGGCACCTCGGTCCCGATATCGCCCCATTGTTTGCAGGTACCGCCTTCGGCGTAAATGCAGGCCAATTGTTCAAACGATATCGAATCGAGCGGGTTCGACGCGTGAACAAAGAACACGACGGCATCGATGGCTACGGTGTGCTCTAGCGCTTCGACGCCGTTGGCCTTGCGAATCTTCTCTTGCTCTTCGATCGTGATGTCGCGACTGGCGTTTGCGATATCCACCGTGTCGTTGATCAGCGCAGCGAAGCCGGTTCCCGATCCGCCGCCGCTAACCGCGACTCCGACATTCGGGTTGAGACTGTGGTAGTTCTCGGCCCAAGCTTGCGCGACGTTAACGAGCGTGTCCGAACCCTTGTTCTGAACCAGTGCGCGCGAACTACGGTCACCACCGAAGCATCCTGTACAAACCATCGCCAAGCAGGCGACGGCGATCGTTGATCGAACAACGATGCTATTCCTCATCATGAACTAGTCTCCCTTCGCCGACGGTGCAGAGAGCGGGCTTCCATGCAGCGCTCGGATCAGAGCACTGATCCGTGACACCAATTCGTCGAAGACGACTGCATAGCCGTCTACCTCTTCGGTGCTTTCTGCTTCAACGTCGGCGGGATTCTTTGTTTCCCATTCCAATAAAATCGACCGGTACCCCAGCGCCGTATTCGCAGACAGTTGCTGCGCCGCTTCCTTACCGATCGCTACTATAGCTTTGAAATTTTCCAGACCGCTCACATCGGCCAACGTACGTGATTCGTGGTTCGAGATGTCGATTCCACGAGTCTTTAGGAACTCTATTGCCCCCGGGTCGGGGCGATCGGTGTCGATGCCCGCCGATTGGCAGCTGAAGTGATCGCCGGCGATCGTCTCCGCGATACCCTCTGCCATCATGCCGCGACACGAGTTAGATGACGACACGAACAGGATCTTGAGGTCGCGTTGCAGCACGTGTTTCACTGTTTCACCGGTGAGAATGTACGAGACTTCGTCGCTGATGTTCTTTGCTTGATCCGCGACGCGCTCTAACCGGTTTGCGACAGACAGCAAGGAGAACAGAATCGACATACCATCGGCGTCTTTCGGTTTGCGGCTGCACAGTTCTCGATAAATCTCTTGATGAAGCTCGTTGGCCTTCTTGTCGAGTGCGCGTGTGCGATGGGTTAGCTCGATGTCTTCATCGAGGAACGCACGCATGGCTTGCTGAATCATTTCGATCGCGACCTGAGCCAGGTCGTCGAACTTAGAAAGGTCGCCGGTTTCTTCGCTCGAACCGCCGAGCAAAATGGCCTGGCGGTTGATGCTTTCGGAATAGTCGCCGACACGCTCGAGCTCCGAGATGATCTTGGCGACGGAATGCGCGAAGCGGAGGTGCTTAGCCACGGGAATGTGGCGGACCATAAATTCGACGCACATCGTGTCGATCTGCGTTTCGAGATCGTCAATTCGGCTATCGCGCAGAATGGCCGAATAGGCCACGCGCGTATCGCCGGTCGTCAGTGCCGCCTTGCAGTCCTCGAGGCCCCGAACGGCCAGATCGGCCATCTCCCGAACCTTGTCTCGGATGTGCTCAGTGTCGCGTTCTAATAGCGCTTCGAGGTGTGATGCCAAGTTAGTCTCCCGGTCCGGTCACTCGCGAGAGGCCGGTGTGGTACCGGCGAGTTCCGTCTAACCCCTGACGGTGAGGAACGCAAGAGAACACGCGACAGCGGCGCTTCGGGGGGCTGCTGAGCGGTCTGGTGGGCTGGGCTCTTCCGGGACGAACCGTACGATCTCAGCGGTCGACGAATCCGACCGAGTGGCCGTCTGAGCGACTCTAGCCGGTTGTGCAGGCGGGCGGCACTTACTCCTCCGTCGTGGTGGTCGTGCTCGATGTGGTGGTTGCCGCTGCGCTGGCCGAGATTCGTATATCGGCGTTGCGCGAGGGGCCTTCGTTCCTCAAGATGTTAGATGAATAGGGGGCCCACGATTCGAATGCAGCGACCGTTATGGCGAGCTCTACACGATGGCTGGCTCGGGCGTGTGCGGTGATCCTACCGGTGACGGGCAGCTGACCGCCGTCGATGCACTGTTCATCCTTCAGTACGCCGTTGGCAGCGAGGTGACGCTCACGTGCAACGGTTGACCCGGTACCGGCGTCCAGTCACGTTGGCAGAGCGCCGACCGAGGTGCATATCTCGGCATTGTGCGAGCGACCGTCGTTCATAAAGAGCTTGGGTTAACAGCAAGAGGAAGGAAACCATGGCCAGTTTCAAAGATCGTTTGATCGGCAAGATCGCTCAGGTGGTGGACGGAATGAAGAGCGTGACGACGTTGGCCGTCGGCAGCGCGGCGCCGGATTTCGAAGTCGGTGCCCACGATGGATCCACCATCAAGCTTTCCGATTATAGAGGGAAGAAGGTTGTTCTGTGGTTCTACCCCATGGCCGATACCCCTGGTTGAACAATCCAAGGGAACGGGTTCCGTGACCAACAAGCAAAATTCGATTCCGCCGGTGTTCAAGTTCTGGGCTGCAGCTTTGATTCTGCGCAAAAGAACAAAGCCTTCGCCGAGAAGTTCGGCTACGACTTCCCGCTGTTATGTGACACTGAGCGAACTGTCGGCGTAGCCTATGGCGCAGCCGATTCACCCAAGTCCAAGGCCGCGGCCCGCATTACTTATGTGATCGATGAAAGCGGTACGATCAGCCACGTGCTGCCGAAGATCGATGTGTCGCAGCATACCGACGACGTGTTGGGACTGGTTAGCCCGCAAACATCGTGAGCACGAGCAGCACGACTATGAACTGGGTGTCTTCGCGCGTCGGCGGTTCGTTCTCGGATCTTACTGCAGGGTCGCGTTACCCGGAATTTCTAGGGTTTTGAGCACTGCGGGCGAACGATTGACGATATTGACAGAAACGACCTCAATTGAAGCGTGCTTTATCCGGGGCGTGCGCACGAGCCGACATATCCCGGCTCGGAGCATGTGGCCGTCGTGCGATTCGTAGTCTGCAGCGGCCTCGCCGCCGCACACCGCTTACTGGAGACTGACCACCATGACCTATCGCGTCGTTCAATGGGGGACCGGAAACATCGGCTATCACGGCCTGCGCCACGTGATCGAACACCCGGACTACGATCTGGTCGGTCTGCACGCGCATAGCCCCGAAAAGCTGGGCCAAGACGCCGCTCAAGTCGCCGGCCTGCCCGACAGCACAGGCATCGTCGCGACCAACGACATCGATGCGCTTCTCGCGCTCGAGCCCGACTGCGTGCTCTATATGGTGAACGGTGAGATTCGCCCCGATGAGACGGTCGCTGAGCTGGCGCGAACGCTCAGCGCCGGCATCAACGTTGTATCGACGGCGATGGTCTATCTGATTCATCCGCCCGCCGCCGATGCCGCCATACGCGAGCCGCTGGTCGAGGCCTGCCAACGCGGCGGTGCGACGTTGTTCGTCAACGGAATCGATCCTGGATTTTCCGGCGATGTCCTGCCGCTCGCGGCGTTGCATGTCGCCGACCAAATCGATCAGGTCTTGGTGCAAGAGATATTTAACTACTCGACCTATGAAGACCCGGGTCTCACCGGAATCGCATTCGGGTTCGGACTCCCCGAGTCTTACGAAGCACCGCTTGGAATACCCGGCATGCTAAGCGGCGGCTGGGGACCGATGGTGCAGATGATCGCAGACCGGCTGGGAGTGGAGCTCGACGAGATCCGTGAGACCTTCGAACGAGAGTACGCGCCTGAAGCGTTCGACACACCGATGATGCACGTCGCAAAGGACACCTGCGCGGCGGTGCACTTTCGCGTAGAAGGCATGGCTTACGGCCGGCCTGTGGTCGTCACCGAGCACGTCAACCGTATGCGCGACGATATCGCACCGCAGTGGCCGCAGGCACCGGAAGGGCGACAAGGGATTCACCGCTGTACGGTGACCGGCAATCCTAATGTGGTTCTGGAATGCGCCCTGTCGAGCCCGGACGGCGATCACGTCATGGGCGGCGTGCAGGCGGGCGCGTTGCGCATGGTAAACGCCATCCCGGCGGTCTGTCGTCACGAACCCGGCATCGTCAGCACGCTGGATCTGCCGCCCACGCCGTCTACCAACGTCAACCGGTAGCGGATGGGTTCGTCGGCCAAAGTTCGTCCCGGACACGGTCGCGATCACGTTGTTGGGCCCGCCCGCGCCTACGGCGTAGAGCGACTAACCGGTTTCTCGAGAGTCCCGAACAGCCGATCGAAGAACATGGTGAACGTCGCGTAGTTACCACAGTTCATGTCGACGTGATGGGCCGCGTGGATCGACGTGAGGTGATCCAGCGTCTTGAAGGGAAAGTAGGGAAGGTCAACGAAGGTGTGGTTGATCGTGCTCACCTGCGTGAAGATCAACGTCGCCACGGCCATCGAGAAGGCGTTGAGCGGCGCGCCGGTAGCCAGCGCGACAAGCGGTATTGACCCGAGAAACAGCAGGAGACCAATCGTCGTCTCCAAAGGGTGGACGTAAAGCGCATCTACATGCGTGGGTGTGTGAGCCTGATGGTGAAGCGAATGCTCTCGCCGCATCAGCTTGCCGTGAAAGACGAAGCGGTGGGTAACGTAATAGAAGAAATCGAAGAGCATCAACACCATGACGACGTCGACGGCGTGGCGCCATAGAGGGCGTGATTCCAAGTTCAAGCACAGCGGTAGGATGGTCAGATAGACGACCGCGTTCGTCACGAGTGCTGCGGTGTTGCTGCTCTTGACGGCGGCACGAAAGTCTTTGTTGCTAAGCTTTTCGTGATCCGCTTCGCCGTTGAGCTCGCGCATGCGCTGCAGGTCCGGAACCATAAAGGCGAGATAACGCCCGCCCAGCGTTAGGGCGACGAGGGTAACGAAAAACACCAAAGTCGCTGTCCAGTCATAGGTCATGATAGTACGCGGTCAATCGGCGAAGCATTGCACGTGTTGTTACCCACGCCAAGCTTGTAGCGACGCCACAGAAGCACCGAGTACGGTTATCCCGATTGCGTAGGCACCTTCGGCTGCGAAGATCGAGTCGTGTACGGTCGCCATCAGCCACACGAGTACAACGGCCGATACGAAGGCTGCCGCCGGGATCTCGGATAAGACCAGCCGCTGTCGTCCGGCAACGATTGCGGCGAAGGGTAAGAACGACGTCGTGGCGAGGAAGCGGCCGTGTGTCTCGCCGCGATCCGCAGCCATTCGTGCGTCCTGGTGGGCGGCGCCGATCCAAGTGAACGCCGCCGCGCAGCCGAAGAACACTGTCGTGATCAAGTGGGTAGCCGCCAACGCGTGTGCCACCGACAGAATGCATACGCCCGCGAAGAAACCGTGTCGCGAGATCCGCGCGACGCCGCGCGCTTCATACTCGTCATGCTTGCCGGCAAGCGCGTACGGAGAGACGGGGTAGTCGAACAACGCCATCGCCAATATGGCTGTTCCGAGCGACGAGATGCCGTAGAGGATCCACCCGACAATAGGCAAAGCCGCTAGGTTCGGGCCCGCCGGGCCGTCGAAGCGGTGGATCGCGAAGTAGTGGATGAGCAGTGCGTAGGTGCTGATTGCGACGAGCGAGAACACACCGACGAATCCCCACTCGCCGAGCTTTGCCACCAGAGGGCTACGAAGTTTCGTGATCGATAGGCCGACGTGAGTGCCGGCGAAAAGCAACCAAAGCAGTACAACGTTCAGCAACATGTCTAACCTCCGTCGTCTGGCTCCAAGGCATCCTTTACCGGTGCGGGCGGAAAGGGTTTGCCGGGTGAGAACATTCCAATCATGCCGTCCATCATTGAGAAGAATCTGGCCAGCTTCTGTAGGCGGTCGCGCACGAAGGCCGCCTGCTTGGCATCCATTTCTTTGCTGTCTTCGGCAGCCGTGCGTTTGGTTTCGCTAACGGCCGTCAGCACCTGGCGCATGTTCCAGCGAAAGCGTCGCTCGGTGATCTCCTGCATCACGCGCACGAGATCGGTGGCGGCCTCATAGTGGTCCTTGCGCGATCCGGCCTGGTGTACGCGTCGTACCAGGTGCCAGTCGACCAGGCCGCGGATGTTGACTGAGATGTTGCTCTTGCTCTGTTGGAGCTCGGTGGCGATGTCGTCGAGCGCCAAGGCTTCGGGTTGAAGGTAGAGCAGGCCGAAAATCCGGCCTTGTAACTGGTTGAGAACGCCCGATGTCGCCGCTGCAGCGCCGATGCCGTCCGCGAATATTGCCGTGGTTCGATCCATCAGTGTCTCCGAAGTTTGCGGGTTCCGCTATGTTCTGAACGTTTAGAATATTCCAAACATTCAGTCAAGATGGATGCTCAAAGCCCGTCCTGCCAACGCGGAATCGCCCTGGCAGCCGTTCCGTGTTTGCGAGACTTTTGTTGAGCGGGCCGCTTTAGTGGGGTAGGTGCCGGCATCTGCTATTGGTTCGTGAGTGCCTTGGTGCTGGAGGAAAGACGGTCATTCGAGGTCCATCGCAACATTCTCTGAATCTATTCCTGCTGCTGTTCGCAGTGGCGGTGGCCCTGGCGCCGAATCAGGCGGCGGCCGCAACGGCCCGACCGACCGTCGAGCCAAGTGGCGACCCTTGTATCGCGGTGGTGAAATTCGCGTGGGATTTAGGCGCGGGCGACCATGAGGACTCGGAGGAACTAGCCGACGCGACGGGAGTGCGCTGGGAGCTGAAGAAGGGCTCGCGCTTTACGAACGCAACCGGGCCGGAGCCGGGACGCGCTGGCTCGGGGACCGGATCGGTTGCGGGTAGCGTAACGTTCGATCTGCGTGCGTACGGACCTGTTCTGAACGGCACGAGCTACTACTTCCGCATCGTTGCCAGGAAGGGCAACCAGGATCTGCTCGAGCGTTCCGAGGCGGTCGAGGTCTCGCCCAGGATCTCGACAGGGGTTCCTACCGTGACTCCTGTCAAAGGCGATCCTTCCAATGTCACCGTCTCTTGGGAGCTTCCCGCAGGCATCCGAGAGTGCAGCGATCGTGTGTTTCTCGAGATCAAGAAGGGGGCGGACTTCATTAATCCGACCGGCGCCGATCCCGACGGCTTGTCAGTGGGCAGCGTGGCGGGGAACGAGGGCTCGAAGCGGGTCGATCTCTCGGCTTACGGCCCAGGCGACTACTACTTCCGCATCGTGGGCAAGTACCGCGGCGGTCAGCAGTCGCGCGACGTAGGGTCGCGCGGCGCAGAGGGAGCAGGCCGAGGCTACACGGTAGGGCCGAGTTTCGTTTCGCTCGACGAGTCGGCCGAGCCCGCGGAGCCAACCAGGATCGCGGAAGCCCGTGCGGATCCTACGGTCACCCCGACGCCTACGATCCTTGGCCGCGGGAGTTGCGCCGCCGAAGTGACTTACGGCTGGGACGTGCGCTCCGTCGCCGGGGCGGACAGTGTTGACTGGGAACTCAGGAAGGGCACGGACTTTCCCGACGCCACCGGCCCGGATCTGAACCGGGTGGCGTTCGGTACGCGCGCAGTAAATGGCCGGATTACGCTTGATATGCGCGATTACGGTCCCGCGCTGAACGGCACGAACTACTACTTCCGCGTAGTGGCGAAGCGAGGTAACGAAGAACTCCTCAAGAGATCGGCGTCGGTGATCGTGGTCGATCTGGAATCATCGCTTGCCGACACTGTGGCGGTCGAGTCGGTACCGGGCGACGGCGTCGGTAGCGCACGCATTCGCATGAGCTGGAACGTGCCGGTCTCGATTGCCGCCTGTATCGACCGTGTGTTCTACGAGGTGAAGAAGGGAAGTGATTTTCTCGATTCGATGGACGTGGACGCCGGAAGCATCTTGCACGGTACGGTGAACGGTACAGGTGTCCGCGGTTCCGTGGAGTTTGATCTCGAGTCCTATGGTCCGGGTGATTACTATTTCCGCATCGTCGGCCAGTGGAAGGGCAACTCAGCACAGCGCGACGTCGGTTTGCGTGGCATGAACCCAGGCGGGATGCTCATAGCGATTGGTAACGACGCGGGAAGCGGTTAGAGCGACGACAGCTGATAGCCATGACGACCGAAGACGCGCTGAATCACCATTTCGTTGCGGTCGGCATTGATGCCGAAGGCTGCACGTGCGGTGTGGCGCGGCCGGTGGCGTTTGCTGAGAAGCGCGTGTCTGCGTAAGTAAGGGAGCGATGAGGATGATTGTGAGGGTCCTTCTTGTGACGCTTGTCGCAGCCGTCTTGGCGAATGGATGCAAGGCTGACAAATCCCATGTGGATATCTTGGGTACGCAAGAGAAGCTCTATTCTCAGCACGACGAAGAGCTACTGATTCGAGATTTCTTTCAAGACAAGCGCGACGGTGTCTTCGTCGATTTGGGTTGTGCATGGCCAATAAGAGGCAGCACCACCTACTATCTCGAGAAGCACCTGGGGTGGTCGGGGATCGCAATCGATGCGTTGGCGGAATACGCGTCGCAATGGGCCGAGGTGCGTCCCAACGCGAAGTTTCGTCACTACGCGGTCACAGATCATTCCGGCGATACATTGACGTTTTATCGACACGGCTGGCCGGCCGTCTCGTCGTTGTCGAAGGAGCAGGCCGCAGCGTTCGGAGGCGAGAAGAACCTTACTGCTATCAAAGTGCCGACGATTACGCTCACCGACTTGCTCGACGCCGAAGGCATCGAGAAGATCGACCACCTGACGATTGATATCGAAGGCGCTGAGCCCGGAGCGCTAGCCGGGTTTGATATCGAGCGCTTCAAGCCGGAACTGGTTTGCATCGAGGGTGGCAGGGTCAACGGCGACCTTTACCTCGAGTACTTCGGTAAGCACGGTTACGAGCGCATCGAGCGGTACGCACCGCATGACGAGATCAACTGGTACTTCCGCCGCGTTCGGTAGCCTTATTGCCCACGATTAGTATCGGGGTTGTGGTCACGGGCGTCGACCTACCCGTCGAAGTTGCCCAGTTTCAGCAGATCAACCGACGAGCCGCCGTCTACCATCAGCAATTGACCGGTCACATAGCGGGCTGCGTCACTGACCAAGAACAAAACAGCATTGGCGATATCGCTCTTGCTGCCGACAAACCCGAGCGGGTTGGAGGCGGCCATCGCACCGCTGTCGGTAGAGTCGCCGGTCCCGGTGGCCTCAGTAAAGCGCGCCAAGCCTTCGGTATCGCCGGTAGCCCCAGGCCCGACGGCGTTGACACGAATGCCGTGCGCGCCGAACTCCACCGCACAGGTGCGGGTTAGTGAATCGACACCGGCCTTGGCCGCTCCGACGTGGGCCTGCCAGGCGGCACCGCCGTGTTGAAACGGTGCCGTGATATTGACGATGCTGCCGCCTCGCGCTTTCATCACTTTTTCGAATGCCGCTTTGGTGACGTTGTAGGTGCCGAGCAGATCGATATCGACGATGGTTTTGAAACCGTTGTAGGAGATACCGCTGATCGGCGCCGGAAAGTTGCCCGCCGCATTGTTGATGAGGATGTCGAGCCCACCGCCCCATTCGACGACACAATCGATCACTGCTTCGACCTGATCAGGCGCGCGGATATCCGCCACCGCGTAGTGGCAACTCAACCCCGCAGCGATCAGCTCTTCGCTGGCGGTTTTTAGATTCTCTTCCTTGCGGCTGCATATGAAGACGCGGGCGCCGTGCGCACCGAGAGATTCTGCGATTCGCTTACCGATGCCGGTGGCGCCGCCTGTGACCAGCGCGACTTTGCCCGCCAGCATGTCCTCGGAAAAAGTACCCATGGCTAATTACAAACCGTGAACGCCAGTCCCGCGCTCGCCTCTAAACGCGCGATGAGTTTGCCGCCCATCGCCGATGCTGGTGTCCACAACCCACCACCGGTCGTTTCGGCTGAGATGTCTTTTGCCAGACACAAGGCGGCCTCGGAGATGACCTTAGCCGTTGATCCGTAGCCTGGATCTTTGTCGCCGGTGACGCGTGTTGCGAGCTTCTTTCCGTCATCGGTCTCTCCGAAGAAAAGTAGATCGTAGAAGCCGGCGTTGCGCGCATGTTCATCCGGCCCGTCGCCGGGTGCCGTAAGCACGAACCGTGTAAGCATCGATCGAAGCGGGGTGACCGATGCGGCACCGGCGAAAGCTCCAAGGCCGAGTGTGGTTGCCCATGCGGTTGCCCAACCGCCGGCACCCGCGCCGGTGAGCATCATCTCGTCGTAGAGAAAACCATCGGCATACGGAGGGTCGAGCAGCGCGTTGGTGCGCTGGACCACGCGGGTGTTGATCGCGGCCATTACGAATGGAGCCGTCCAAGCGTGCGCGTCGTCGTCGTAACCGACCGACATGCCGCTTGGTTGGCGCGGACCTTCTCGGCGATCGGCTGGATTGAGCGAATAGGGGTCGCGAAGGATGCGCGCGACTTCCTCGTCGGCAGCCGCTTCTTGGAAAATGTTGACCATCGACGCGAGCGTGCCACCGCTGGCGCCGCCCTTGAATGCTTTGACGCGCATTTTCACTGTCGCAATGGGTGCACCGAAACGGACACGCGCCTCCGACTGTAGAAAAAACACGCCGAGATCAGACGGGATGGAATCGAACCCGCAGCACGGCACGATACGGGCTCCACTTTTGGCGGCCGTCTCCTGGTGCGCGTCGATCATGCGACGAATCCACTGCGTTTCGCCGGCCAGGTCGACGTAGTCGGTTCCGTGTTGCGCGCAGGCTTCGACCAGCGGCGCGCCGTATATCGCGTAGGGCCCGACCGTCGAGAGAACGACCCTCGTAGACTGCACTAGAACGCTGAGCGAATCGGGATCAGCTGCGTCGGCAACGATTACGGGCACGTTACGCGCGGCGGAACCGAGTTCGGTTTTGAGTGCATCGAGTTTTCTCGTGCTGCGCGCGGCCATTGCCCAGCGAATGTCGCTGTCGCCGCTGTAGCGTTCGAGAAGGTATTCGCAGATGAGCTTTCCGACGAAACCTGTTGCGCCCCAAACGACGACGTCATATCGCGCACTACTTTCCAAATCTGCCGAATCTGACATCGATGCTGTCCTCCTCCGATCGGCCACATCAGCTATATGGCCTACCGCGCTGATGCACGCCTGAGGGAAGAGCGGTGGGTTTGTATCGACGCCACTCTCGTTCGGGCGGAACAACGGCGTGAGGCAGACCTGCGCACGGGTTGTTCGGTCGAGCACGACCATGTTGATCTGCGGTTCGGCGGTGTCGGCGAAGCCGACTAGATCGTCGAACGAACCAACGAGGGTAGGGGTGGTGCCCGATCCGGGCTGCAGGAGGCTGGGACCTGTGTTGTTGTACGTGACGCGCCAGTCCTCTTTCTCGCGATTGTGACACCGTCCTTCTTCGAGCGACGGCAGTCGGGCATGGACATTGCGCCGCAGGTGGCCGATTGCGTCCAGCCGGCCTCGGGACTTAGAAGACCTATCGGTTCTGCAACCAGGAGTGCCGAGAGTGAGCAGCGCGAGACGGGTTCTAACGATATTCGTCCGTTTTCATCCTTTCGGAGTTTCGCCCACTGAGCGCGAATACATTTTCTGGGGCCCTAAATAGTGCCCCCCAGATGGGGAGCCCACTGGGGCCGTAAAGGGAGAATTGTCGGCAGTCGCGGTGGCGGTCTGCTCGGGCCGCAAACCCTGTGACCGAGCGAAATTCCCTTGTCCTCACTCAGATTCTCGTTCGCCGTGTTCTGGGGCTTGTCGATTATCATTGCAAGTAACATTTCGAGGATGTTATTTCTTTTGCAACCAAACTCGACGTCAAGGGCGTATCGTTTTTGGTCCAGATTTCGCGCGGGGTGAGCAAATGAAATCATCGATCAGCAATCTTGCTTTTGGGCTAGCATTGGCCGGTTTGCTTACGGCCACCGGCGTCACGCACGCAGGGCAGGGGCCCTGGGACCGCACGGAAACGCGGACCGATTGTACGGACTTCAACGACTTGCGCACTCCGTTTTTCGGCGACACGCACGTCCACACGGCTTACTCGGCCGACGCTGTGATCAACGGAACGACCAACGAGCCACGCGATGCCTACGACTTCGCGAAGGGCGGGTCGCTGCCCTACACGTCCGGCAACCCGGTGGCGACCGCTCAACTGTTGCGGCCGCTGGACTTCAGTATCGTCACCGACCACGCGGAGTTCTTCGGCGAGAACCAAATTTGCCTCGATCCTCTGGCCGAACCCGGCTACAGCTCAACGGAGTGCACGGCGGTTCGCGCCGATATCGGCGTGCAGTTCGACGGCCCGTTGGACGCGACTAGTTTCCTGGCTTTTTTCGTGCCAACGCAGGTTCCCAATACACCGAGGTGGTCGTGGTGCGGTCTCGGCGGCGCCGACTGCTTGGCCGCCGCGTCGTTGATATGGCAAGACACGCAGGACTCCGCCGAAGAGCACTACGATCGTTCGGCGGCATGCTCATTCACGTCGATGATCGGCTACGAATGGACGGGCAACACAGACTACGAAAACCTCCATCGTAACGTGATCTTCCGCAACGAGATCGTACAAACGCTTCCTACCAGCTACTACGAAGAGCCCACCGCTTTGGGCCTTTGGGGCGCTTTGGAATCGGAATGTCTCGACGCCGGCAGCGGATGCGACCTTTTGGCGATTCCGCACAACTCGAACATCAGCGGCGGAAGTATGTGGCTGGATCCGGGCGATGCCGAGACCGCGATCTTGAACGCGCGCATAGAACCGGTTGTGGAGATTACCCAGCACAAGGGAGACTCAGAGTGCCATCCTGACTTCTCGAACAACCCAGCCTTGTTCACGACTGACGAACTGTGTGGCTACGAGAAGCTAGGGATCGGTAACCTAACTCCCTTTATCTCGCCACTTAAGGAAAACTTCACCCGCAACGCGCTGCTCGAAGGATTGGCCTTCGAGGCCAGTCTAGGAATCAACCCTTTCAAGTTCGGTGTGATCGGCTCGACCGACGGCCACATGGCAATGTCGGGCAACACACGTGAGGACAGCTATCGGGGCCACGTAGGTGCTTTCGACGAAGAGCCACGCCAACGCTTGCTGGACTTCTCGGCTTTCCATGCCGGTTCGGGTCCCGGCGGCTTGGCGGTGCTGTATGCCGAAGAGAATTCACGCGATGCTTTGTTCTCGGCGATGCGTCGGCGTGAGGTCTACTCGACGACCGGAACGCGGCCCATCGTGCGCTTCTTCGGCGGCAAGCTATCGAAGAAGGCCTGCGATGATGGAACTGTCATCGAGAACGGCTATACGAAGGGTGTGCCCATGGGCGGTGAACTCGGTGCCGCCGGCAAACCGCTCTTTACCGTCATGGCTACTAAGGATCCGGGCCCGATGGGCTTCCCGGGAACCGACCTTCAGAGGCTCCAAATCGTGAAAGGCTGGGTCGATTCCGCCGGCACGAAGTGGGAGAAAGTCTACGATGTCGCCGGCGATCCTGATAACGGTGCCGGTGTGGATCTCGCCACGTGCACACCGACCGGTACCGGTTTCGACTCGCTTTGCGCCACTTGGTCTGACCCGGATTTCAATAAGTCCGAGCGGGCTTTCTACTACGCGCGCGCGGTGGACAACCCGACCTGCCGATACACGACCTACATATGTAATGACGAAGGCGTAGACTGCAGCGACCTTCCCTCAGTGCCGGAGGATTTCGAACTGTGTTGCGACGCAAATCTAGAGCTTACCGTGCAGGAACGCGCTGTGACCTCGCCGATTTTCTATCGCCCGGAAGCGATCGCAAAACTGAAGGCAAAATTGTCCTACGGCTGCGGCCACGGCGGCGGCTGCGACAAGCTGAAGATGTCGGTCCAGATGGGCGCGACCCACGCGGACTTTGATATCGACACGAACGATCTCGACTTCAGCCTGCGCGACGACGATACGATTTATGCGGTGAACATCCCGGCCGGCACACTCGTTGCGAGCAAACCGGGGAAGTACTCCTATAAAGACGACCTGGGTAGCCTCGGCGGCCTGCGCAAGCTGAAGCTCATCGTGGCGTCGAGTGGGAAGATAAAACTCAAGTTGCAAACGATCGAGATGGATTTCACCAATGCTGATCTTTCGGACCACATGATTCACTTCGACCTATCGATTGGGCAGTATGAAACGAGCCATCGGCGACGTTGGATCAACAAGGACAACAAGTTTTTAAGTACCAGTTAACGAAAAGGCAAAATGGAAACAGTTACTCAAAACACACCGGTTCGGCGACGAACCCAAGCGGAAAGAAGCGCGACGACGCGTACCGCCGTCATCAATGCGGCAGCGTACTGCATCTCCGAAAAAGGTTTCGCCAATACGACGACGGGGCACATCGCGCGGCGTGCGGGCGTTACATGGGGAGCAATTCAACATCAATTCGGAGACAAGGACGCGATCCTTTTCGCGCTGATCGAAAGATCGTTGGATGAGATGGCTGCGGTCGTGCGCGGGGCGGTCGGGGACAGCGATGACCTGCGGGAGCGTACTCGGCATTTCGTGACCGGAATGTGGCGGGTCTATCAGACGCCCGCGTTCCGGGCAGGGCTGGAAATCCTGCTCGGCTCGAGAGGTGCGAAGAACAGTGATTCCGGCCTGCAAACGCGCCGTTTTATCCAGGTGCTCGTCGGGTTGTTCAATGAAACATTCAGCGAGTTCGACATTTCGCCGGAACGGCTCTTTGAGGCGATGCGGTTCTCATTGGCGACGTTGGCGGGCTTTGCGCTCGAAGAAACGTTCAACGGCTCCGGCGGGAATTTCGATGGACCGCTCGATACGTTGTCGGAAACGTTGCTGACCATCTTAGAGGCGCCGACCGCTTAGGTTCCGGCACCCGAACTTCAGCCACCCGCTTGGTTCGCCGTTCGCGCTTACGCGGCCCGCCCCGGCGAGTTCGTCCCGAAAGGTTCGGGGTGTCGTACGCGCCACATGAGTATGAGCGGTACGATCGTGTAGGGAATGTTCACGACGAACACGGCGAACAGGTTGGCTTGTTCGCGATTGGCCGCATCGAGGAATTCCCAAGCGAAATACACGATGGTCGAATAGACGATGGCGGAGCCGTACAGCAGTGCAGGAATGCGAACCCAGTTCCGGCTCTTCGCGAAAGCGTAAATGAACACCAGGTAACAAGGGCCGAAGATGTAGCCGTCGATCGTGCACATAACGCGCAGCCACAACGGTGTGTCGAGGAACACCGGGTCGAAGGACTTCGCGTACCAGTACCAAGTTTTGCCGAAGATATCGGTGGTCGTCGACAGATCGATCGCGAATACGATGAACTGCTCGAAGATGAGCGACGAAATGGCGAAAAGCCCGAAGAAAAAAACGAGCATCGCGTCGAGCGGTCGTTCACGAAGTGGCGTTGTGCTCATACTCAGTCCTCTTGCGAGTGATCGGGCCCTTGCGGAGCCTACTCGTCGTCTCCTACGAGGAGGTTCGTTTGATCCGCCCACTCCACGCCTTTGCCGCCGCGCTTTGCGCGTTCGTCCTCGTGTTCTGCGGTGGCTTTGACAAGGGCGCCCCGCAGCTCCCCGATCACCTCGGCGCTGTTGCGCTCGAACCAATCGAGGCTGGCTTGGCGGTTGGCGTTGAGGCGATTGATCTCCGGCATCACGTAGCGGGCGAACAGTTCGTAGCTCTTGCTTGTACGCTCCGGATCCGCGCAGTCGTGCGCCAGCAACAGGAAGGTGCCAAAGCCGCCCGACTGCTCCATGAGTGTCTCGATTTTAGCGACGGCGTCGTCGGGGGTACCGATCACCGCGGTGCCGAAGACTGTGAGCCCGTTCGTCTTCCATTGCTCGACGGCGGCTTCGACGGAGCCGCTGTAGGGAAGGGGCGAGCCGCCGAGCCTCTCGAGGTAGGTCACTAGTTTCAAAATTCCGAAGCGCATGTCTTCGAGAGCCTGCTCGCGCGTCTCGGCCAGATGCATTGGCGCCACGAGCCGCCAGTTCGAGCGATCGACCGCGTGCCCGTGCTCAGCGGCGAGTTGTTGGCAGGCCGCCCAGTGGTTCGGCAGCGCACTGAAGCCGTCCGGATTGGTCGCCGCCATCGAGAGCATGCCGATGCCGTACTTGCCCGCTGCGCGCGGACCCGACGGTGAGATCGCCGCCGCGACGGCCATCTCGATATTCGGCTTCGTGTAGGGCCCGAGTTGGATGCGCGCTTCGTTGAGTTCGAACCAGTCGGTCTTGTGCGTGACTTCCTCGCCGCGCAGCAGCGGGATCAATACGTCTAGAGACTCGTTCATCATCTCGCGTTGGCGCGCGACTTCGATGCCAAGCATGTGGGCATCGCTTGGCAGCTGGCCGGGGCCTACTCCGAAGATCACACGGCCGCCGGTCTGGTGGTCGAGTTGAGTGATGCGCTCGGCGACCATGAAGGGGTGGTGATAGGGCAGCGAGATGACGCCCGTGCCGAGCCGGATGCGGCTGGTACGCTCTGCTGCTGCGGCGATGAAGAGTTCAGGCGAGCCGATGAGTTCGTAGGCGCCTGAATGATGCTCGCCGATCCACAGTTCGTCGAAGTCGAGGCGCTCCAGATGCTCGGCCAACTCGAGGTCGCGTCGAATCTGTAGGGTCGGGTGCTCGTCGTCGGGATGGTAGGGCGCGAGGAAGACGCCGAAGCGGGTGCGGGGCGAGTCTTTGGTCATCGTTGAAAGTTCTCCCGAGGAACGGCATGCGCGGACGTTCGGGCTCTATGTGACCGGCCGTGCTGCTGCACGCCTAGTGCGAACATTTCGGTGCCGAAGGGAACCCGCCTGCGCCTGAAGGCGCACGTACGGCGACCGGAAGGGCTACGCGGCGATAAAGATGTGATGCGTCTGACTTGCGACTGATGTAAGAGAGGTCATGACCTCGACAACATTAGGACTGATCGCATTTGCCATCGCCGTTGGATGCCTGCCGCCGATTCAGGCAGGGGTCAACGCCACTATTGCGGGCCACCACGGACACCCCTTGTGGGGCGCGCTGACGAATACCGTGGTTGCGAGCCTTACCCTGCTCGTGATCATCGTGGCGATGCGGGTTCCGACTGCGGGCGTTCGAGGGTTAGCCGATGCCCCGGCTTGGAGCTGGCTCGGCGGAACGATGGGCGCCGTGATGGTCCTGAGCGCCATCATCCTGGCACCGCGTCTTGGCGCCGCCGCCTACGTCAGTGCCATGGTGGTGGGCACGGTAGCCGCGTCTCTCACGATTGATCACTTCGGTCTGATCGGCTTTCCGGTTCGTCCGGCCAGCGTGCAGCGAATGATTGGCGGTGCGCTGGTCATCATCGGGATGATTGCCGTGCAGACGGACTGACGGCCCGCGCGATACACGTCGGCGGTGACCTTCATCGCCGACTCCTAGGCGGTATTGAGCGCGCGGTAGGTTACGCCCGTCAGCTGCTCGGAGGCCTGCCACAGTTGGGCTGCCACCGCTTCATCTCGCGATCGCTTGTTCGAGCCAACGCGCACGGGATAGCCGCGCTGTTGCAGGAACTTCTCGGGGCCGTAGTACTCGCCACCCAAGACCGATGGATCGGTCGCCGCGCGCAACGTCGGCAGCGCTCCCATGGCCGCGCTTTGCAGAATCTTGTAGGCAATTGGTCGCGCGATTCGATCTATCCAGGCCGCCTCGGTGCCCGGCTCGCGGTAGCCGAGATTGGTTCCGGCCGAGCCGGGGTGGGCAGCGGTTGCGATGGTTGTGGAGCCGGCTCTGGCGAGGCGCCGTTGTAGCTCGAAGGTGAACAGGAGATTGGCGAGCTTGGCGCGACCGTAGGCGGGCCATTTTCGATAGTTGCGCTCCCACTGAAGGTTGTCGAAGTCCATCCGTCCCATTATGTGGCCGCCGCTGGCGACCGTGACGACGCGTGATCCCGGCGTCGCGTTCAAAAGATCGAGCAGCAATCCGGTCAGTGCGAAGTGACCGAAGTGACAAACGCCTAGCTGTAACTCGAATCCGTCGACCGTCTTCGTGTAGGGCAGGGCCATCACACCGGCGTTGTTGATCAGAGCGTCGAGACGTTGGTGGGCGCCGGCCACGCTTGCCGCAGCGCGGCGTACGGAGGAAAGATCGGCCAGATCCAGTTCGAGGAACTCTGCAATTGACTGCGGATGGGCCTGCTTGATCCGCTCGATCGCAGACTCCGCCTTTCGTCCATCGCGGCAGGCCAGAATCGTGGTCGCGCCCTTGGCCGCAAGTTCACGCGCTGTTTCGTAGCCGAGGCCGCTGTTGGCTCCGGTCACTAAGATGGTTCTGCCAGCGAGGTCGGGGATATCAGCCTGTGTCCAGTTCGTAGCCATGCGGGCACTGGAGCAGAGTGGGGCCTTCGATGCCAGAATTCCCGTTGTCCCATCTTGGATCGGGATCGTGCTCTGTGGGACGAAGAAAGATTCAGTTGTGCTAAGCTCGGTACACCGCTCGCTCCTTCATGGACGAAGGCGGATTGATGAACGTGACTCACGCTGAGAATGCTCTGAAACACCCCGATGCTGCCGCCGGGTGGTCCCGATGACCGCGGTTCTCGGACCGGCGACTATGGTCGCCGTCGTCGCGGTTCTTACGCTGGCGGCACTGGGAGCGGCGCGCACGCCACTCGCGACATCCGCCTTGGCGCGACTCGACGCGTTTTGCGAACGTCGTGCGCTGGCGATCGGCGTATGCGCTCTGCTGGCGTTCGTCGGCAGCGCGGCGGTCTCCCTGTTGGTCGAGTGGCCGGTGCCGGTCGTTCACGACGAAATGAGTTACGTGCTGGCCGGCGAGACCTTCGCCGCGGGACGCCTTGCCAACCCGACCCATGATCACTGGCAACACTTTGAGACCTTCTACGTCTTTCACGAACCGACCTACGCGTCTCGGTTCCCCCCTGCGCAGGGGCTCGCGTTGGCGCTGGGCCAGGTCTTGGCGTCGTCGCAGGTGGTAGGCTTGTGGTTGTCGGGCGCGTTTATGGTCGCAGCCGTGTGTTGGGCGCTGTTTCGATTCGTGGATCCGCGCTGGGCATTTCTCATGGGCGTGGCGACGGCCTGCCAGGTCGGCATTGCGACCTATTGGACCCAAAGTTTCTGGGGCGGAGCGGTCGCGGCCGCAGGCGGCGCACTGTTGCTTGGAGGCGTAGTGACGCTGACGGTTGCGGGCAGTGCTCGCCACGGCGCGATTGCCGCCGTGGGTCTGTTGATCCTGGCCAACAGCCGCCCGTTCGAAGGAGCCGTGATATCGCTGGGCCCGGCACTTGTACTTCTGGGCGCACTGCTGCGAGGGCGGCTCGCGCCGCGTGCTCTTGTGCCCGGTATGGCCGTCTTCGTCGCGGGCTTGGTCGCTATGGGCGCCTACAACGCGCGCGTCACCGGGAACGTTTGGGAGCTGCCTTATCTCCACTACGAGTCGATGTATATGGAACGCCCTCTGCTCTCGTTTCAGCACGGCTTTGGCTCGCACGAATTTAGACACGACGAAATGCGCCGATATCATCAGGTTCCAGAAGGCGGAGCAGATCACGATGCCGCCCAGGCTGCACGGCGTTGGTTCATCTCTCCGTGGAGACTGGATATATCGCGTGAGTTTTTACTCGGGCGCGTATTGGTTGTGCCGTTCCTATTCGGCCTCGTCGTGTGTGTCGGCGACAGACGCTTGCGTTATCCCGCTTCAATGTTGTTAGCAGCCATCGTCGCGACGGTATTTATGCCTTACTACAAACCACACTACCTGGCACCGGTGACGGTCGCTGTGTATGCGGTGGTCGCCATCGGTATGCAACGCCTTTCAGCAGTGCGGCTCGGCGGCGTGGCGTGGGGTGGGGCGATCGCGGCGGCGTTACTCGCGAGCGTGTGTGTCAGCACGGTTCCAAAAGCCGCGCGCATCCCACACATGCAAGAAGTGAGGGGTTATGCCGCATTTGCGCGCGCACGGGCCGATGTGGTCAGCGAACTGAACGAGCAGCCGGGAAAGGACTTAGTGATTGTACGCTACGGTGCCGATCACAAGCTGCATCGAGAATGGGTTTACAATCGGGCGGATATAGATGCAGCCGACGTCGTCTGGGCGCGCGATATGGATGAAGCGCGCAATGCGTCGCTCCTCGATTATTTCTCGGACCGTGACGCGTGGATCTTGGCTGTCGGATTCGATGATGGGCGCGACGGGTTGCTTTCGTACGGTGACGCTGCGGCCCCGCCTCGTCGGGACTAGGTCTCGCGGGCGACTGCGCCTTGCGCAGTATAGGCCGGCTCCTGGACTGCCGCCGCTTTCATCTCAGGCGTGCGCAAGACGGTGACTTCTTCCAATATTTCCTCGTGATAGTCGGTATCGGTGTTTACCGACCATACGTCGTTGGATTGTCCGAGCGCGATGTTTCGGGCCGCCATGATACCGGTCATCATCGCGTGGTCTTGATTGTCGTAGCGATGCAGGCCGTTGCGACCGATCGTCTGTAAATTCTCAAACCCGGCGAGAAAATCCTTAATGGTCTGTAAGTAATCCGCGTACGCTTGGTCGTACACCGGATACGCCGACGGCATACGATAGACGCCAGCGTCGAGAATGGGTGCCGGCGGGGCGAGACCGATCGTGGCGAGTTCTCGTTTGCCCATCTCGATGAGGTCTTCGTCGCTGGTGTTCCAGAGTTCGTCACCCTCGTCGCAGAAATACTCCATTCCGATTCCAGTGGTGGAACTGTTGGCCACCATATCGGCACTCCAGTTCTTGTAGTTCTGAATACGTCCGACCAACACGTCGGGTTCGTGAACGTAGATCCAGTTGTCAGGAAATAGATCGGGCGCATCGACGATCAGGCAGACCGTGAGAAAGGAGCGGTAGGTGAGTTTCGAGGCTGCTTCTAGAACCTCGGGCGGTGCCGGCGGATCCAGCGATCTCGCCAAGTGTGTGATCGGCATGCTCGAAACGAAATCCGTTCCCTCGGCGCGATGCTCGACGCCGTCGCGCTCGACGACGGCAGCGGTGATGCGCATGTCTTCGCGCTCGAAGCGCACTACGGAAGCGTTGAGGCAAACATCTCCGCCGCGACGACGAACCAGTTCCGTGACCTTCTCCCACATCATGCCGGGACCGAGACGTGGGTAGTCGAATTCTTCGATGAGGGTCTTGATCGTTTCGCGCGGGCGAAACAGCATGCTCATCACGGCGCTGCGTAAAGACAGGTCTTTGATGCGCTGTGCCGCCCATTCGGCTTTGAGCTCGCTACAGGGAACGCCCCAGACCTTCTCGGTGTACGCGCGGAAGAAATGCAGAAACAGACGTCTACCGAAACGATTTGTGACCCAATGTTCGAACGTCTCTTCGACCGTATGAGGGCGCACTTGCCACTTTATGTAGCTCAGGCCGACGCGTATCGCTTCGTAGATGCCGAGTCGGGTCAGCGCATTCCACGCCACCAGTGGGTACTGAAAATACTTTCCTTCGTAGTAGATGCGCGACAAGCGCGGGCGACGTAGGAATTCATCGCCGAGTACTTCCTTCCATATAGTTTGGACTTCGCGCGACTTGGTGAAGAAGCGATGCCCACCCATGTCGAAGCGGTTGCCGTTGCGCTCGATGGTGCGGGCGAGACCGCCGACGAGGTGATCTTTCTCGAACACTTCTACGGGCACTTCGAGCTTGCAGAGTTCGTAGGCCGCCGCCAGTCCGGATGGACCCGCTCCCGCCACTACAACGTGTCTTTGATTCTCACTCATGGCTTCATATGTATTGGCCGAATCTTGTCGGCTAAACCGCTAAGGGCGCATGCTGCTGCAGACCCCGCCACTATGAAATGCAGCATGTGCAGAAGGATGACCGTGAAGCAAAAGACGCTGCCCCTCAAGGCCAGAACGTAGAGATAGAAGCGGCGATTTATCACACAGACCGCTCCCAGGGCCGCTGCTGCGACGATGGCCGCCGGCTGCCAGATCGTGGCGGTGGCGAGCGCTGTGAGAGTTACCCCCATAAGCGCCACGCTGGCACGCTGATCTGCGCGTAAGTTTAGATCATTTGGTGCTTTTTTCCGGCTCAGGATCAGTCTGGCCCAGGGAACGCCGCGGGAGGCGAAATCGGTCGTGATCATGGACCGTATGGTCCACTTTTTCAGGTGCCGCGCCTGCAGCGTCGGATCGAGCCGGATTGAATGACCCGCCTCGCACAAACGATAGCCGAGTTCGATGTCTTCGATGCCCTCCCAATCGGCATCGAATCCGCCAATCGAGAGAAAGGCCTCGCGGCGGATTGCACCACAACCGGCCCAGAAAGTGGTCGCTTCTCCGGCGCCGATTTGGTGGGTGTAGTGGTGCAGCAGGTTGCGGAATTGCGAGACCGTATCGCGCTCTTGCGGGTCGGCGTCATAGGAACCGAACAGCGCATCGGTGTCAGCCTCGGTTCGAAAAAATTCGGCGACACGGCCCACGGTATCCGGTGGGATGACCACATCCGCATCGATGAACAGTAGGATGTCGCCGCGGGCTTCTTTGGCACCGCGGTTGCGCGTGGCCGCTGCGCCGTTGCGGCCTTCCAGAAGGACGACCTTGGCGCCGTAAGACTGCGCCACAGCGACGTTGTCTTCGGTGGATGCGTCGTCGGCCACGATGATCTCGAAGGCCGGTGTTTCCTGCACCACGATCGCCGCGAGACACTGTGCGAGTTCGTCGGCCTTGTTGAACGAAGGCATGACGACGGAGATCCGCCCAGCGGCATCTGTATTCGTTTGGTCGTTGGCTGAAGGCATCGCTCGTGGCGGGCTGCATGGCTCGGGGCGTCACTACGTCCCAAGCGATTGAAGCCTACTCTATGGTATCGGGTGTCGATTTAGGCGCAACGTTTTTGCAAGTCTCATATTCGGGCCATCTCGTCGTGCTACGGCGTCTTCACCTTGAACCGATAGACCGTTCGCTAGTGCTCCGGAATCAAGCAGGAATGAATCGACTCTTCGCCGGGGATCTGCCGAGCCAGAGTACGAATCGCCAGCTCGGCTTCGGCAAGCGTGAAGTCATGGGTATGCATTTTCTCAACGTCATACTTGCGCGATTCCAGCAGACGAATCGCGTTCGCGTAGCCGCTGCGTGTGACGCCGATGGCTCCTTGGATCGACACTTCTTTCATGACGACCTTGTCGGAGACGAAGCCGGGTATTTCTTTGAAACCTTTAACGCCGGCCAGAACGACCTTGCCGCCGCTGCGCACAATGTCGATGGCTTCGACGATCGGGTCTACGGCGTACGATGAGACATCGACCACTACGTCAGCACCGCGACCGTCGGTCAGTTCGTTGACGCGTCGGCGCATGTCTTCGTTGTCGACATCGATCGTGGCGTGCGCGCCGAAATCACGTGCGAGGCTGAGTTTGGCGGCATCGCTTTCGAGTCCGGTGACGATGATCTTTCCAACGCCAACTTCTCGGCACGCCAGTACGCTGGCCAGTCCGCGTTGGCCGGGGCCGAGAATGACAACCGTGTCGCCGGGTTGTGTGTTAGGCATTTCTACTGCCCAGCGAAAGCCGGCGCCCAGTGGATTGAACATGACGGCCGTCTGCGCCGACAGGCTGGCATCGACTTTGTGAACCACGCAGTTCGGATCCAAAAACATGTACTGCGAGTATGCTCCCCACAGGCCGGGCTCTTCACTGAGCGGAATGTAGGAATAGATGCGGCGTTTGTCGCAGAGATGGTAGGAGCCGCCGAGGCAGGGATCGCAATGTCGGCACGACAGCATGGTCTCAACCGCGATACGGTCGCCGACGTTTACACCCCAACGCTTGGCGGCGCGGTCGCCGATCGCGGCGACGACGCCGAGGGGCTCGTGGCCGGGGACGACGGGCATCGGTGTACGCAGTACTCCTTCGTACTGCTCGTAGTCACTGCCGCAAATCCCACACGCTTCCAGGCGCAAGAGGCCGGAATCGTCGTCGATTTCGGGCATGGGCAAGTCTTTCGGCTCGAGGGTACGCAGGTCGGTTTGTACCATCGCAAAGCTAGTTTTTGGCAGCGACATCGTTGACTCCTTCGGCCTTGGCGATTGCGGCGCATCGCTTCACACGGCCGAGTCTTGGTCGGATGCGCTAGTGTGGCAAGTCTTCCCTGTGATGGCTTTGCTAGAGCCCGTTTTGGGTGAGCCAATCGTCGATGGCGGCGACGACGTCATCGGCTGCCTCGACGTGTAGCCAATGGCCGCGCCCGCCGAGCGTGCGCAGTTCTGCGCGACCTTCCGGGAGCGCGGCGTGGATGAACTTCGACGCTTTGGGACCCATAGGATCCTTTTCGCCCACCATGACGAGCACGGGGCAGGTGATCCGACTGAGCTTTTCCGACAACGGATCGTCGAACAGGGTTTTGAGCATGCGGGTCACGTGAGCGATGCCCTGGGCGTCGCCCCGAATCTGCTTTTTTGAGTTGTCACCGTAGATCGTGCGCACGATACCGGCGGTGCCGTCGGTCTCGCCGGCCAACGCGATGACTTCGTACCACTGGGCGATCCTCTCGGCACACCGACTGGTACTTCCGATCAAGACGAGCCCGGCGATGCGTTCGGGATGAGCCAACGCCGTCGCCATCGCAACGATGCCGCCCATCGAGTGCCCGACGAGGATCGAGCGCTGTACGCCCTCGTCGTCCAGCACGCCGATCACGTCGGCCGCGAGATCGACGCGAGAGTAGGGACCGGGCGGCGCATCGGACCCGCCATGACCGCGTTGGTCGATCAGGCAGATGCGACCGCGCTCGCGCAGCGCCGGTGCGACGCGGTCCCAAATCTCGAGCGTGTCGACCAATCCGTGCAGGCAGAGGAGATGACGCCCGCCTTCTCCCGAACTGTGCGCGCGCAGCCGGTGACCGCCGACGTCGATGTGACGCATCGAGAACTTTACTGAACTTGGCACTACGCTAGTGCGTATAGCCGTCGGTCCAGCGTCGTGCCAATTAGCGCTAAGCGCTTGGCCCTTCTTTGCGCATAACCAGTGCTACGTAGCGTAGTTCACGCCGAACCTTGTCGAGCGCCGCCGCATGGGTGGCGAGCGTCTTCCACTCTTCGGGGGTGAAGCCGGCGAGAAGCGGGTTCATCTTTATCATGGCTCGGCGTAGTGGCGCCTTGGTCCCGGCCCAGCAGATGAGGCTGAATCGACGTTGCAGTGCATTCGTCACGTGTTCCGACCAGTCGTGTTCTTCGACAGTTCGAAATCCGAGATGCGCGCCTTCATCGCGATACTGATCGCTCGTCCAGAAGTTCTTGAACTTCCAGATGTCGCGAACGATCTCGCCCTCCGGCGTTTGTAGAACGACGTTGGACTCGCGCGCTTTGAACACGAAATCGACAACGACCAACAGACCGCCCGGGCGAAGGGTGCGATACGCTTCCGCGAGAAACTCGGCGCGATCGAAATGGAAGGCCGCTTCGAGGCAGTGGATGCGGTCGGTAGAACCGGACTCGAAGGGAAGGGCTTCGGCGCTTCCTTGTCGATAGCTCAGGTTGCGCGTGTTGCCATAGAGAAACTGTGCCGCCGAGACGTTCTCGGGCAAGAAGTCGACGGCTTCAACCGCGACGCTGGGGTTTTCCATGGCGATTCGAAACGACGATCGACCGCGCCCGCATGCGACGTCTATGCAATCGCGCGCGCCGGCGAGCCGCAGCAGATCGATCGAGCGCGCGGCGAGGCGGTCTTGCGCAACGTCAAGCCGGAAAGGTCGTACCAGCCAGTCGATTGCACGGAAGAATCCCAAATTCAGAAACGCACCCCACCCGCAGGCGCGCAAGAGCCGGAACGTAAGGCTCGATCCATCGTAGGCTTCTTGTGTCGCGCTGTGCGCTTCCTCGGTCGGATTCGGATCGCGTTCGGCGTCGGAGGAATCCACGAGATGGACCGGCTCTTGGCGCAGCTGCCCCCGAGTGGATCTCTTCGGCCGGGGGCGTGGGGAAGCTTCGGTGGATTGGGCGCGTTGCTGGTTCATGGGCGAAGACTCCTAGATGCGGGTAGCATCGGGGCCAATGTAGTTGCGCTCGCGGATACTTCGCCAGCAGTAAAGTGAAGCGGGCGGGAGACTGTGCCCGTTGCGGCGTTAGTGCATTCTAGGGGTCGCGCGCGCCAACGGCGTGCTCGAAATGAACAAGCTGCTGTGTACCGACCAGGCCTTGAGAATAGGACAGATGCGCAACTGGGTCTAGAGGAAATCTACGAACAGATGGCGTAAAAGCTCGACTACACCGACGTTCTCCTCAGCCCGCCTCACGGCGTCAGTTGCCGGGCCCGCTGAGCCCCTCGGGAGTCTCTGCGTGGTGCTGGAGAATCTCGACGAGGTACCCGTCAGGGTCGTTGACGAACGCGGCGGTGACCGGCCAGTGTTCGAGCCGCTCGGGCGGCGAGACCGACTCGATGCCGGCGTCCATGCAACGCTGGTACAGGCCCTCGCAATCGTCGGTAGTCAGGTAGAGCTTCCAGAAGGCGTTGCCGTGATCGATCGGGCCCTCTTGGTCGTGGTGTCGGGCGAGCTGGATTCGGTTGCCGTCGGCTCCGGCCAGCACCACCTCGGTCACATCGGGGATCTCGATTCGATGCGTGACCGTGAAGCCGAGCACCTCCTCATAGAAGTGCTGGGATTTTTCGAGATCGCTGACGTTGATGCAGTACTGGTCCAAGCTCGTTTTCATCGGGTCGGTGTCCTTTTAACTGTCGGATTCGGGTCGGCGGTGCGTTGTCGCTGGGCGGCCTGACCACTGGGTAGGCACTGTAGCGGTCGGGGCGCGGTTGATTCAAGGTTGGGCGGGCGTCCAAGAACCCGACCGGTCTCGCTGGGCACCGAATGAGCCGTCGCGGGCGGCTTCTCGGAACCGAAATGCAACTCAACGGCTTCACATCGGGACCGCATCGTGAGCCGCGCGTTGCGTCGGACTCGGCCGGTAACTTCGTCGTCACTTGGGGGCAGGGCGAAGACTACGACTACTACTTCGGCTACGGTCCCGGCACTGGCCCTCGTTGCGGCTCTGGAGAGTACGTTTGCCAAGATGGAAGCGGGGCCGGTATTATCGCTCGTGCGTTCGATGCCAAAGGAGTACCGGTTGAGGATGACCAAGTACTCAGCGGCTATCATGACCATATCGCGCCCCCGGTCGGCTTGAACAACGCAGGTCGATTCGTCGTAGCCTGGAGCGAAGTAGACTGCCCCTCGGCCGAGAACTACTACTGCCGCTACTCATACGGTGCAGACGGCTCGGGGGACGGCGTGGAAGGCGCTACTGGGCTGGCTCCTTACTGAGCCGGCCAGGATTCTCGAAAACCGAAATCGTGACAAGGCTGAATCTCCTCTTTGAGCTAGGCTGTCTGGCGCGCACGCTCGCTACTCTGGTGGTGATCTTGCCAGGTCTCGCCGCCGGCGTGGCGACGTTTCTGACTACCCGTGACCGGCGCCGCGCCGTGAACCGGGCGGTTGCAGTATGGGGCGAGCTCGGCACACGGGCCGCGCGCATCGAGCTCGATCTCGATGGGGCTGCTCGGCTCGAGTCCGCGCGGCCCTGCATCTTCCTCATCAATCACCAGAGCGGTATCGATCCGATCATCCTGTGCGCCCTGCTGAAGAGAGACTTCGTCGGCATCGCCAAGTCGGAGATCCGCCGCAACCCACTCCTGGGTCCCGCGTTCGCCTTTGCGGGCACGATCTTCGTCGACCGCTTCGATAGCGCACGGGCCGTGCAGGCTCTGCGGCCGGCAGTAGAGACACTCGAGAGGGGGTTGTCCATTGCGATCGCTCCCGAGGGTACGCGGACGGGCGCGAATGAGGTGGGTACGTTCAAGAAAGGCGGCTTTCGGATCGCGGTGGCGGCGCGCGTACCGGTCGTGCCGATCGTGATCTGCAACTCCAGCGATGTTCTTCCGCGAGGCGCGTGGATCATGCGCCCGGCCAAGGTGCGCGTGGTCGTCTACGCGCCAATCGCGACTGATCGATGGACCCTCGAAACACTCGACACCGAGATTGAGCGCATACGCACTTTGTATCAGAACACGTTAAACGCCTACGCCGACGGCCGGTAGCTAGTCTTTGCGCGGGTCGCCGGACGGAGGCGAAGCGAGCCTCGGCTCGTTCCCTACGGTTGCACTGGCGACGCCTTGGCCGCCCGACTTCGCCGAAGAGCGTCTTCGCCGACGCCGACGCTTGGGGGCCTCGGTAGTACCGTCCTCGCGGGGTTGGGCATCGGCTGCGCTGTTTTTCGGAGCCGATGCCTTCCTATTCGGTCCACCGCGTCGCGAGCCGCGCGCGGGGCGTTCTCGAGCGGCGGTTCTCTTAGCCGAACTTCCGTTGTCGAAACCGGGCAGGGTCGAGCGCGGCAGATCCATTTTTATATCGCGCTGAATCTCGTGCATGCGGTCTTCTTCATCGGGGGCGACGAAGGTGATGACATCGCCGGTGGCGCCGGCGCGCGCAGTGCGTCCGGCGCGGTGGATGTAGTCTTCGGGGGAATGCGGTACGTCGAAGTTTATAACGTGCGAGATCCCGGTGACGTCCAGTCCGCGGGCCGCGACGTCGGTTGCGACGAGAACTGAGAATTTCCCGCTGCGGAAGCCATCCAGCGCAGCGATGCGGTCCGCCTGCGTGCGTCCCGAGTGAATGCTGCCGGTCTTGACGCCGATGCGGCGCACGGCGCGCGCAACCCGATCGACATCGAGCTTACGCCGCACGAAGACCAGCACCGAGTCCATGTCGGGCTCGGCCAGAAGCTTCACCAAAAGATCGCACTTGCGGGTCTGCGTCACGGGGTAGAGCGTCTGGTCGATGTTGGTGGCGGGAGCCTGACGGTCCACCGTGACTTCAGCAGGATCGACGAGGAACTCGTCGGCCACGCGGCGGATGGTCGGCGACATCGTTGCCGAGAACAGCAGCGTCTGGCGCTTCTTCGGCAGCGCATTCAAGATTCGTTTGAGGTCGGGCAGGAAGCCCATGTCGAGCATTCGGTCGGCCTCGTCGAGCACGACGATTTCGACCGCGCCGAGGTCAACGTGGTCGAAGCGCATGTGGTCGAGCAATCTTCCCGGGGTGGCGACGACGATCGCGGAGCCGGCGCGCAGAAGACGTTCCTGCGGTGCGAAATCCATACCGCCGACAACGGTGATCGCGCTGAGTCCGACGTGGTAGCCGAGTGCGAGAGCCTGTTCGTCGATCTGCAGTGCGAGTTCACGCGTCGGCGACAGTACCAGACAGCGGCAGCGCCCCTGGTCGCCGGCGGATAGCAGTTGCAGCGCCGGCAGTAGAAAGGCTGCAGTCTTGCCGGTGCCGGTCGAGGCGCAGCCGATCAGGTCGCGTCCTTCAAGCACAACGGGAATCGCGCCGGCTTGGATGGGCGTGGCTTCGCTGTAGCCCATGTCGGTGACAGCGTCGATGAGCTCGGGAATCAGGTTCAGTTCGCTTAGGGTTGTAATGATGGTTCTCCAATAAAGATGTAAAAATTGTTTCGGCACGCGCTTGGGCTTGCCTTGGTGGTCAGCGGACCGCGCGGTTGCTTGATTGTGGCCGTCGGCGAGCCAGGCGACGCCGCTAGGATAGTCAAGCGCCCATCGCCGCGTAGCGGCAACGGACGTGAGCTAATCGGTGTGTGAACTGGCACGCGACGCGAGGCCGTCCCCGCGGTTGCAATGCCAATGTTCGCGCCGATGGCCTAAAAATACAAGCTCTATGGATGATAGCACATAGATTGCGCGCGAACGGGGGCGTCAGTCCCCGACGGGAAGATCGCCGACGAGGGTCGTAACCGTGGCCTTGACACCTGTTTCAGCGGTTTGGATGGATTTCTGTGGGAGATTCACGACCACCTGCTCAGCTTCGCTCGCACTGATTCCGGCCGGCGGAAGCTTCTTGCCCAAACGCAGTGTAATGACCGCACCGCGCTCCTTGGCATCATTAGCGACGGTATGGAGGCGGACTATCTGCAGCTCAATCGCGATGCAGTCGCTACGGTTGGGCTAGCGAAGATGAAGGCGCGACTGTTCTCCGCAGACGCTTCCGAGAACGTGTGTAAGATTGACGCGAGCATTGGTGAGCTTGGAGTGTTTGGGAGGGAGCCAAGCTCGACAAACTAGGCGACCGGTCTAGCGTGCGCTTACCGATTTGTGCCTCGTGGATACTCGACGTTCCGCAACTACTCAAACCGTAAGAAGAAACGTGGTGCGAGGAGGGGGACTTTAAGGCCACAAGAAGCACAAGAAGTAAGACTTTTCGCTCATTCAGCGAAGCTGCGATCATCGACCGTTAACGTGACAATGCCGTCTTGCCCCAAAAATGTGTGACAAAGCCGGCCGTTACAGTGCCGCTGAAACTAGCGTGTGATGTAGAGCAGGCGCTGTTGATCCCAGCGCAGCCGGTCGCGCTGCGACTCCCACCAGCGGCTCAGATCACGCTTTTGTTCGTCAAAGGCCGGCATCGTCATATCGATGTGGTGGAAGAGATGCTCGTATGCCTCCTTTCGAACTTGGCGTGGTTTCGCGAGATCGACCACCGCGAACAGGATAGGGATACCGCGAGGATCTCCCAACTCGACTACCGCTTCGGCCAACTCCGTGCGGACGAACATGTCGTCTTCATCGGTAGCCGCGGCCAACAATGGTTCGATGCTTTGCGGTAGGTGAAGTGCGCGTATTGCCCGCACCGAGGCTTCTTGAACCGTGTCGTTCCCATCGGCGAGCAGTGCGTGCAGCGCATCGAGGTGGTCCTGTTCGTGTCGTTCATCTTGCCGTGTACCGATCAGCGCTGCAGCGGCCGCTCGCACCCCCGGATCCGGGTCTTCCAGAAGTTCGGTGAGGTGAGATCGCAGATTGTGCCACGTTTCGGCCGAGTCGACGGCCTTCGCGATTGTTGCGAGTCGGTTATGTGCGTCGTGGTCGTGAATCGAACGCGCCACTTCCAGATCTACGTTCGTTCGGACGAATACGAGAGCGCTGATGAGAGAGATCACTACAGTGGCAACTCCCGTGGCGCGTGCGGCCGCCTTGGCCGGCGCATCCGAGAGAACGACACTGCGTACGAGTGCTACGACGACGAGAGCCCCCACCAGTGCCAGTACGATGACGGGCCCCGAGGGGAGGTCGGCTGCGTAGGAGGTGGTGACGCCCGAAAAACTCGCCAGTGCACCGACGCCCCAACCGATGAGTAAGCGCGTGCGAATGTTGTCGGACAGCAACACGGCGACAACTGCCGGTACGACCAGGAAGGCGAACACCAGCAGCACTCCCGCGATCGCGACAGAGCTAGTGACGACGATGGCGAAAGATATGTAGAAAAGAAAATCCCAGAGGCGGACGTTGATGCCTGCATCTTCTGCTGCGCTCGCATCTAGTGAAACCGACAACAGCTGTCGCCGAAATACGAGATGGAACAGGCCTACTACAAAGTAGACGACGGCTGCCGATGCGACTGTGTCGCCGGTCACCCACAGAATGCTACCGGCCAATAGCTCACGCAGTTCGTCGGCTCCGTGCGGGAGGTTTGCGCTGGCGAGAATACTTGCTGCCACCGCAGCCGCGTAGGCGATGCCGATGACGGCCTCTTGTGGGATGCGATCATGACGCGTGCGCGTGGCGGCGAAGATCGGCGCGGCGAGCACCGCCATCCCGAAGGAGATCAGCTTGTGCGCCCACGGGCTCTGCTCGGGGCCGTAGCCCAACAGGATCGCGTACACCGAACCGAGCGCCGCGATCTGTGCCAAGGCCAGGTCGACGAAGATGACCTTCCGCTCAATCACGTGAATGCCCAGGTACACATGAATGCCGGCCAGTAGCAGGCAGGCCAGGAACGGATAGGTCATAGACGTTATGAACTCGCTCACTACGGTGCTGCCTCTTTGCTCGCGTCCAGCAACATGTCGATGAGATAGTCCATGAAGCGTGTGTAGCTTCCTCCTCCCGACTCGGCCGACGGTTCGATGGCAAGTTCGATGACCGGTGTACCGGTCTGCTCACCAATATAGTCGGCTGCGCGCCGCTCGTAGAAGTTCGCGAGCAGCACTGCCTGTATCTTTTCGCTCTTTGCGGTGGATACGACCCAGTCGCGGTGCTTAGCGGATGGGCTTATGCCGGGCTTCTCTTCGATCTCGGCAACGATCTTCAACCCGAACCGGTGCGCGAAGTAAGGCCAGGTCCGGTGGTAAGTCACGACTTTGGCGCCGCGTAGCCTGCGCGCTTTAGAAAGCCAGCCGCCGAGTTTATCGCTCAAGCCATGCTGGTCTAGGTAAGCATATAGACTTTCGCTTTCGGCTAGGCGGCTGAGCTTGTTGGCTCCCACCTCCTCTACGAGTTTCGTGCCAAACAAATGCGTGGCAATGTCTTCGGAGAACCTCGCCAGTCCTGCCTCGAAGTCGGCCGCTGCCTCCGGCCGCACGCGTTTCAACCCGGCCGCAACGTTGGCTGCCATTCGCTGCGTGTTGAGTGGATCGAGCCAGAGGTGCGGGTTGCCTTCCGGGTGGACGTCGCCGCCGGCGCGCGAGAGCACCGCTGGCCGACCTACGGTCGGGATTCCACGCGATGCAACGACACGACCGGGCTGCCCGGTTTGAATGTCCGGATTGCCTGCACCGTCGACGACCTTTTGTGCCCAAATCTCAAGGCCGAGACCGAGTTCGATGAAGACATCCGCATAGCGGGTCTTCTTCATCAACGTCGGCCGTGGCTGCACGAAGTGCGGATCTTGATCCGGATGGGCCAGTACCGATACGTTGACCAATTCACCGCCCACCTCGCGTGCAAGCTCCCCGAGTATCGGTAAGGTCGCGACCACTGCGATCGGTTCGGGTTGATTCTCGTCATTGGCAAGCCCGACTGCTGCGATAATGTTGCAGGTGATCAGGGTCACTACCCGCAGCGTGTATGCGCCTCGATTTACAGGACGCATCATCGGTTCACCCAATAGGGCTCGACGGGGTGCGAGCCGAATACGAAGTTCAGTTCCAACCAGGCCGTACCCAACTCGTCGAGTTCTTCTACGTCGCTCTCGGAGTATTCGTAGCCGATACGGAGCCGCAGAAATTCGGTCGTGTAGTAGGACCAGAATGCCGCGTAGCTGTCGGTCTCCGCGTCTTCATCGTCAAGCTGCTCTGCAAAGTCATAGCGGACGCCGACATAGTTGTTGCCGTTGATCTGGTACTGGGTCCACAGGTAGTACCCCATCGGGGTTGAGCTTCCGCCGCCGACCTCATCGAGATCGGCCACATACAACTCGCCACTCAAGAGGAACGATCGCCACTCACCTTGCCGGTACGGCTTCCACTTGTAGGTGAAGTCGGCGCCGTAAAGCCGCGAGTCGAGATCCCCGGCGGCATCGGACTTTCCTGACCAGATCGACGAACCCAGTTCCAAGTCGTGACCGGGGGCGAGATCCCAGAACCACTCCAGGTGACCGTTGAAGGCGAGGTTCTCGCCGTCGTTGTCCTCGCCGACCGCAATGCTTCCGCCGTTGAGAACGGCCATCGACGCTGCGAGCGAATTGTTGTCGCCGGGAGTCGGAATGTAGGCCTCGGCCAGGATGCCGTTTTCCACGAAACCTTCCTCGCCAAGAAACGTGACCAGCGAACGCGGCCGCGTCGTTTGCGGCAGGTCGTGGGTGTGGACCTGGTTCATGCGGCCGAATTCAGGACGGAAACGCCCGGCCGTCAGCCTCAATCCCAGTGGCGCCGCTTCCAGCCCCGGTAGGCGCTTGAGCGTGGCGTAGCCTTCTTCGATGCCGATCTCGTATTCTCCCGGGGACTCTGATTCGAGAGCCACCATCAAGACTCCATCGGCCCAGGCGTCGATGGCCGCGCGGAAGTCGAGTTCGATTTCGCGCAGATTGAAGCGGTCGTCGATCGCGTCGCCTTCCTCGTTCACGACGCCGTCGCTGTCGAGTCGGCCGGTGAAGTTGCCAAAGACAGTGACGGCCGGGTTGAGGGCGTTGATGAGGGCGCTGCCCGTCGAGCTTTTAGTGGTGGTCGCTGGTTGGCTGGAAACAGGCAGTGAAGTGGCCTCGGCTGTGGAGTCGGCCGTTCCATGGCGTAGGTCCGTTGCCTGCTTCAACGATTGGATCTGTTCGCGCAGGATGCGCAGTTCTTCTTGGTGACGTAGCTCCATCTGCTCGAAACGCTTCTCGAGCGCCTCCAACTTTACATCTGAAGCTTGTGCCCATGCGGTCGCCGCCGACACGAGCAACAAGCACGTGCCGAAGGCCAACGTTGTCATTGGTTTCATGAGAATCTCCTCGTCTTGGAATCGAGCAGGCGCAAATGTGCGCCCGGGCGATCCGTAAATCGCTAGGTCAAGTGGCGATTAGACGAAGTGGGGAGGGCCGCGAGGAGCGCCGGGTCTTTGGTCGCGCTGCTCGGCAGGGCTGACTTTCTCGTTGGCCGAGAGTCTAGAACATCCGAGATCATGGTAGGTGGTTTCACTTGTCTTGGCGCGCGTAGGCGCTGATAGGCCGGCGCAGAAACTACACGTGCGGGCGTGATCATCATCGCCCGCGTATTCGTGATGATGAGTGGGGTCGGCACAGGGGAGAGCGCAAGGAGCGTGAAGCTGCGGTTGGTCTCCGTGAATGGGAGCGCAACCGCTTGGGTGCAAGAGCTCGGTTGCGTGCGCGGCCTCGTGGGCGAGCGGTGCGACGAGCAGCTGCGTCGCGTACAACGCGAGTGCCCAAAAGGCCGCTCTGCGGCTAGCTCGTCTCCTTCCCAGCATGGGCGACAGCGTAGTACACGAAACCGGGAAAGTCATGCCCGAGGGGGTTGTCACGCTAACGCCGCCTACGGCAAGTTGCCCGGACGAGCAGTGCGCAGGGGAAGAAACGCAGAGTTAAGTGGTGCGAGGAGGGGGACTTGAACCCCCACGGCCAATTAAGGCCACTAGGCCCTCAACCTAGCGCGTCTGCCAGTTCCGCCACCCTCGCAATCCGTGTGGTAGCTTTGAAAAGAATCCGTCGCCTTGGCGTGGTGTTTCCACCGGCGAAGCGTTTTCTTATTGTTCGCCTCCGGTCGGGTCAGCTGCGTCGACGGCCTTTTCGACGGCCTCGTTGATTGTCACTGCCGCAGCAGCTGCGGCTGCTTCGGCGGCGGCTTCCGGATCAAATGCTTCGTTCGGTGTAGTTGCTTCTGCCGTGTCCTCGGTCGGGACGGCGGGTACCGGCGCGCTGGTTGGCGCAGCGCTACCGTCGAACACCGATCCGCGATCGGCCGAGTTAACGGCCAGCGCAAGCGAGGTGAGCATGAACAGCACGGCGAAGCCGGCGGTCGCTTTGGTGAGCACGTCGCCCGGGCCCGAGGGGCCGAACATCGCTGAGTTGGCGCCGCCGAAGGCCGCACCCATGTTGGCACCTTTGCCCGACTGCAACAGAACCACACCGATCAAAAAGAGACCGGCGATAATATTTACGGCTATTAGTACTGCGTTCACGCTGAGCGCTCCTCGAAATCCACTATGTGAAATTAACTATGCGGAGGAAGTCGTCCGCCTTCAAGCTGGCGCCACCGACCAGCGCTCCATCGACGTTGGGGCGGCTCATGAGTTCATCGACATTGTCGGGTTTGACGCTGCCACCGTAGAGAATTCGTGTGGCTGATGCGGCATCCGGCGTCAAAACCGTCTCCATCAGCTTGCGAATATGGGCATGCACTTCTTCGGCTTGATCGGGGGTTGCTACTTTGCCGGTGCCGATGGCCCAGACCGGTTCGTAGGCGATGACCAATTTGGGGTAATGCTCGGCGGGGAGTTCGCACAGTCCGCCGGCGATCTGTTTCTCGATCACTTCCATCGTGGTGCCGGCTTCGCGTTGCTCGAGTGATTCTCCAACGCAGACGACCGGGCTCAGGTCGTTGGCAACCGTCGCCGCGACTTTGCGGGCTACGGTGTAATCGGTCTCGCCGAAAAATTGGCGGCGCTCAGAGTGACCGATGATGGCGTGCGTGCAGCGTGCGTCTTTGAGCATGGGCGCCGACACCTCGCCGGTGAATGCGCCGCTGTCTTCCCAGTAGACGTTCTGTGCGCCGAGGCCGACCTGGCTTCCCACAACAACGTCGGCAACGACGTCCAACGAGAGATAGGTCGGAGCGATCATGACTTCACGATCGGTCGCGTCTTTGCTGCCGTCGACAATAGCTTGCGCCAGCGCGCGTGCTTCGTCGCGCGAGCAATTGAGTTTCCAGTTTCCTGCTAACAACGGTGTTCGCATGATGGTCCCTGCGTGCGTTAAGCCGCCCTCGCGTCGAGCGCGGCGATGCCCGGTAAATGTTTGCCTTCTAGAAACTCGAGCGATGCGCCGCCACCGGTCGAGACATGGGTGATGTCGTCGCTACGTCCCGACAGTGTAAGTGCTGCCACCGAGTCGCCGCCGCCGACGACGGATACCGCCGGGCTGTTCGCAACGGCTTCGGCCACCGACATCGTGCCGGCAGCAAAGGCATCCCATTCGAACACGCCCATCGGGCCGTTCCATAAGATGGTGGCTGCTTGCGCGATGCGGTCGCCGTATCTTCCTTGAGAAAATGGGCCTATGTCGAGCCCCATCTTGCCGTCGGGAATGTCTACGCCCGCGATCGTCTCGGCGGGCGCACTTTCGCTGAAATCAGAGGCTACCACGTGGTCGCTCGGCAGTTCGATGGCGACGTTCTTGGCGGCGGCCTTTTCGAGCAAGCTCGCGGCGAGATCGAGTTTGTCTTCTTCGACGCGCGAGGTGCCGACCTTGTGCCCTTGCGCTTTGAGAAACGTGTAGGCCATCGCACCGCCGACCAGAATCGCATCGACGCGTTCGAGAAGACTCTCGAGCAACAGAATTTTGTCGGAAACCTTGGCGCCGCCGACGATCGCGACGAAAGGATGCTTCGCTCCGGCGAGCAATCCCGAGAGTGCATCGACTTCACGTTGCATCAGGAAGCCGGCAACCGCCGTGTCTACGTGGGCAACGATGCCTGCCGTCGAGGCGTGCGCGCGATGCGCGGTGCCGAATGCATCGTTCACGTATACATCGGCCAAGCGCCCGAGAGAGGCTGCGAACGTCGCATCGTTTTGTTCTTCTTCGCTGTGAAAACGCAGGTTTTCAAGCAAGAGTACGTCACCGTTGTTCATCGCGGCGACCTGGGCTTCGACCTCTGCGCCGATGCAATCGTCGGCCATCGCAACCGGGTGGTCGAGCAAACCTTCGAGTTCCTTCGCAACGGGTGCGAGCGAGAGCTTGGGATTACGTTGGCCTTTCGGGCGACCTAGGTGCGAAGCGAGTATGACCTTTGCGCCCGCTTCGATCGCGAAGCGCAAGGTCGGAAGCGCGTTGGTGATGCGCGAGTTGTTCGTTACACGATCGCCATCGAGCGGCACGTTGAAATCAACGCGTATGAAAACGCGCTTACTCGTAAGCGCGGCTTGATCGATCGATTGCAACGGATCGTGCTTACTTGCCCTACAGTGACGAGCCGATCAGTTTCGACACGTCACAAAGACGCGTCGAGAAGCCCATCTCGTTGTCGTACCACGAAAGGATCTTGGCAAAACCGCCGTCCATCGCTTTGGTGACGCCTGAGTCGAAGATCGACGAATGCGGGTTGCCGTTGAAGTCGATCGATACGAGAGGCTCATCAATGTATTGCAGCACGCCTTTGAGCGGGCCCTCGGCTGCCTCTTTGATTGCGGCGTTGATATCGTCGGCGCTCGGGTTTTTCTCGGTTCTGAACACGAGGTCGACAACCGAAACGTTCGGCGTCGGCACACGAATGGCCATGCCGTCGAGTTTGCCGTTGAGTTCCGGCAGCACCAGGCCGACGGCACGCGCGGCACCGGTCGACGTTGGGATCATAGACATTCCAGCGGCGCGGGCGCGGCGCATGTCGCCGTGCGGCAGATCGAGAATGCGTTGATCGTTCGTGTAGCTGTGAATCGTGGTCATCAGGCCTTGCGTTATGGTGAACTGCTCGTGCAGTACCTTTGCGACCGGCGAGAGGCAGTTGGTCGTGCAAGATGCGTTCGAGATGACGTGGTGATTGGCCGGATCGTACTTCTCGTGGTTCACACCGAAGCACACTGTCAGGTCTACACCGCCTGCGGGCGCTGAGATGATGACCTTCTTCGCACCGGCGGTGATGTGGGCCGAGGCCTTCTCTTTGTCGGCAAAGATTCCGGTCGACTCGATGACGATGTCTGCGCCGAGGTCGCCCCAGGGCAGATCGGCCGGATTGCGCTCGGAGAGCACTTTGATCGTCTTGCCGTTTACGACCAGGTTGTCGCCGTCCACCGCAACGTCGCCCGGAAAGGCTCCGTGAATGGAATCGTATTTTAACAGGAGTGCGAGAGTCTTGGAGTCGGTCAGGTCGTTGACCGCCACGATGTCTAAATCGTAGTTCAAGCTGGCGCGCAACATGTTGCGCCCGATGCGTCCAAAACCGTTAATGCCGATACGAGTAGCCATGAATTCCTCCGAGCCGTGGTGCGAGATCCGCGTCATCTACGCATGCTCCACCCGGCTTACAAACACCCGGAATTGTTCGGGAAAACCAGTGTTTTTCACCATGCTCGGGGCGAGGTGTCAAACCGTGAATAGCGCGCAGTTTCGCACGTCCGATTCATTGACACCCAGTAAGGGGGCGAATACCTTTGATGATTGTGTATGTGGTGGATGTGGTGGTGGATCGACAAGTCGTAGGGCGAGTGCCTTTACGACACCCCTCAAAGGCTAAACGATGACGGCGGACGCAGCGGTGCCAAGCGTTATCGGCATGATCTTCGACTCCGGGCCGATCGTGCAGGCGGTGCTCTACCTCCTGATCGTCACATCGGTCGCCAGCTGGGGCGTCGTCCTTTATAAGGCGCGCCAGATTCGCTCGGCGCGGCGCGGCAGCGACCGCTTCGTCAAACACTTCTGGGAAACCCGCAACCTGACCGAAATGGCCAAGGTCTGCGAGGGCTCGCCGCGCAACCCGGTCGGCGGCGTCTTCAAGGCCGGCTACCAAGAACTCCTGCGGCTGCGCTCGGCTAAGCGCAGCGGGGGCGCCGAGGCCCTGACGACCGACATCGGCGGGGTGGCCAACGTAGAGCGCGCCATGCGCCGCGCCGCCAGCCTGGAACGCACCGAACTGGAGAGAATGCTCACGTTTTTGGCGACCGTGGCCTCGGTCACCCCGTTTATCGGCCTGTTCGGGACCGTGTGGGGCATCATGAATTCCTTCCTCGGCCTGTCCCAAAGCGGCGCCTCGACGATCCAAGCCGTCGCACCGGGCATTTCCGAGGCTCTGGTGGCCACGGCCATGGGTCTGGCGGCGGCCATCCCGGCGCTCGTCGCCTTCAACCATTTCTCGCGGCAAACGCGCGTGATGGCGATCGAGATGGACAATTTCTCCTCTGAATTCCTCAACATAGCCGAACGCCACTTCCTTACCTGAGGCCGGGGGCGACGGCTTCATGGGAGGTGGACTCGATGACGGTGACGGCGGCGCGATCTCTGGGATCAATGTAACGCCGCTCGTAGACGTGATGCTCGTATTGCTGGTCATCTTCATGGTGACCGCGCCGATGATTCAGCAGGGCGTCAACGTCAACCTTCCCAACGCCGGCGGCGAGCAGCTCGTGAGCGAGGAGATGTCGCTGGTCGTATCGGTGACGGTCGACGGGCAGGTCTACCTCAACGACACGAAGTACGAGCTGGCCGCTCTGACCGAGAAGATCATCGCCATCACCCGCGAAAAGCCTAACCATATCATCTACTTACGCGCCGACCACGACGCGAGCTACGGTACGGTGGTGGGTATTATTGCCGCGCTGAAGTCAGCCGGCATCGAAAAGCTCGGCATGATCACCGAGCCCCGGGACGTCTGATGCCCGGTCCATCGGACTCGGGCGCATCGCCTGGCCCCCGGCCTCCCGCACGCCGCCGTTTCGATCCGCAGTTGTGGCTGGCGATGCTCGTGTCGGTTGGGCTTCATCTCGGCATCGTGGGGCTGATTGCGCTTGGCGCCATGTTCGGCACCACAAAGCGTGTGCTTCCGAGAGCCGCAGTCGTGGGGCTGGTTTCGCCGTCGTCGGGCTCGCCTTTGCTCGATCTCGGCCCCTTGGCGGCTGCGCCGGAGCCGCCACCCAAACCCGAGGTGAAGCCGAAACCGAAGCCGAAGCCGCCGCCGCCGCCGCCGCCAAAGCCGAAACCCAAACCAGAGCCGAAGCCGGAGCCCAAACCGGAGCCCAAGCCGAAACCAAAGCCTGAGCCCAAACCGGAGCCCAAGCCGAAACCAAAGCCTGAGCCCAAGCCCAAGCCCAAGCCCAAGCCCGTGGCCAAGCCGGAGCCTAAACCGGAACCGAAACCCGTGCCCAAACCGACTCCGAAGCCTGCGCCGAAACCGGTCGTCAAACCTGCGCCGAAGCCCGCACCCAAACCGGCTGCGAAACCAGCCGGTGGCGGCGGCGGTACCTCGTCGGGAAGTACCACCGGTCCAGTGCGTAGCACGGCGTTTTGGAGCTATTACAACCGCGTACTGGGCTCGATAAAGTCGAACTTCGTGTGGGGGCAGGATGCCGATCCAAACCTGGCGGTGGTGGTGGCGTTTTCGATCCAAGCCGACGGAACCATCACCCGGGTGCGGCCGGTGGAGTCCTCGGGCAACGTGCATTTTGATCGTGCCACGCTGAATGCGGTGCGCAGCACGGTCGATCTGGGACCGCCGCCGGAGAAGTATCGAGCTGACTTCGGCGATTTTGAAGTGACGATTAGCGCCGGAGATGCGGCGCAATGGTAGGGCATTCGAATCAAGGGGGGGCCGGCAGCGGCGGACGTACTATGGGGAAGAGGGTGAAGGTGTGAAGAGAATCGCGGCGGTGGCTATCGCGGGTGCGGCTTTGTTGTGCACGCTCTCAGTACAGAGCGTGCAGGCACAGATTCGCGGCGAGATTATCGGCGCGGGTGCTCGGCTCATTCCCATCGCGGTACCGGCGCTCAAGCGCACCGGCGATATGACCAGCGACCGGGCCGCGCGCCGTTTCATCGAAGTGCTACGCGGCGATCTCGAACTCTCCGGCATCTTTCGCGTGATCGATCCCGCGGCTTATATTGATGACCCGCAGACCAGTGGGCTCACGCGCGACACGGTCAACTTCGAGAATTGGCGCAGTGTCGGCGCGATGACGCTCATCCGCGGCTCGGTCAAGGGCACCGGGTCCGACCTAGCGGTCGAGGTGCGCGTCTTCGACGTTGCCGATCATTCATCGAGCGGTGGACGCCGCATGAGCGGATCCACGACGCAGACCGCACGCATGGCGCATCGAATGGCCGACACGGTGCTCGAGTACCTCACCGGGATTCACGGGCCGTTCGATTCGCGTCTGGCATTCGTCTCGAACCGTGGCGGCCATGTGCGTGAGATCTACACCTATAGTTTCGACGGTGAGGTGAAGAAGGTCACCAACCATCGATCCATTACGATGGCGCCGTCGTGGCATCCGTCTGCGCAGGCGTTGCTGTTTACCTCGTTCCGCAGCAGGGCGCCGGTTCTTTACAGTCTGGATCTGCGCACTGGTTACGACAGCCGTCTGGCATCGAAGCTGGGTGTGAACGTAGGTGGTTCCTATTCTCCCGACGGATCGCGGGTGCTGCTGGCGCGCGAAAGCAACGGCAACACCGACATCCACGAGCTCGATCCATCGCGCGGCAAGGTACGCCCGCTGACCACGCATTGGGCGATCGACGTTGACCCTGGGTGGGCGCCGGACGGTCGGCGCATCGTGTTCTGTTCGTCGCGCTCGGGCACTCCGCAAGTCTACTCAATGAGCATTGGGGGTTCCGATCTTCGCCGCCTGACCTTTGACGGCAACTACAATTGCTCACCGGTCTGGTCGCCTGACGGAAAGCACATCGCCTTCGCAGGCCAGAGCAACGGACGCTTCCAGATCTACGTGATGCCGGCCGAGGGTGGTTCGCCGCGCCAGCTCACGTTTTCGGGGTCGAACGAAGACCCGACCTGGTCGCCCGATTCCCGCTATTTGGCCTATTCGGGCAAGCGCGGAGGAAGGCGCAAGATATACATGATAGACATGCACGGACGGCGAGAGAGGCAATTGACCGACGGTTCGAGCGATGATAGCTCCCCAAGTTGGTCGCGCAGGCTCGAATATAGGGCGAAGAGAACGAACCTGTCCCGATAGCCCCGAATTTATAGAAGTTGCTAGAAGAGGTACATTGAGATGAGGAGACGTATGATGGGCAACAAAAGTGCGGTGATCGTGACGTGTTTGTTGGCGATTACGTTCGCTACGGCGGGTTGTTCGTCCAAGCGCGGCGGCGGCATGTACGACAACGAACTGTCGGCCGATCAGATGGCCGCTGAGTCGAGTATCGACCAGTTCGAAGGCACCGGCGAAGTGGCTGCCGGCGGGGTTTTTCAAGACGTTGGTTTCGGGTTCGACTCCGATGGGCTCGACGCTACGTCGATGGAAGCCGTGCGCAACAACGCGGCCATCATGGAAGCGAACCCCGGTCTCAAGGCGGAGATCGAAGGGCACTGCGATGAGCGTGGATCGTCTGAGTACAACCTCGCACTTGGAGCGCGTCGCGCGCGAGCGGTTCGCGATGCGATGATCGGTCTCGGCATCAGCCACGAACGCATGTCGACCGTGAGCTATGGCGAAGAACTTCCACTGTGCAAAGACACGAGCGAGAGTTGCTGGGCGGAAAACCGCCGCGGCCATCTCGTCGAACTGAGGCGCTGAAGGAAACATGCGAGCTCCGCAATCCGCCACGGCAATTGCCGCCTTCTCTGCCGCGTTCGCGCTGACAGGCTGCGCCGCGAACTCACAGATGCAGACCACCGATCGTGAGCTTCGCCGAATGGTCGTTGAAACGCGTCGGGAGCTCGAAGAAGTCCGGCGCGATCAGGAACGGTTGCGCGCACTGGTCGAGTACATGCAGTACGCCGGAGGTGGGGCGCGTGGTTTGTCGGGGAACTATCCGCCACCGACCGCGCAAGCGGCTGACCCGCGTTGGGGGGGCGATGGTTCTTCGCCGTCGTGGTCGTATCAGAGCGAAGGCGACTCCGTTGATACGTCGGCCGATGATTACGACGCATCTACGGTGCCCGCCGACCCATCTCTCTCCGCCAGTGCCGATGGGCGCGTTACGTCGGCGGCACCTGCGGGATTCCCGGGTGGCGTCGGCTATCCAAGCACTCCCAGCGCGGTGGAGAACGCTCAACCGGGTGCCCCCATGGGGGGCAACGCGTCACGCGAAACCACCGGCGGGATCGTCGCCGGGATCCGCGGCGGTGGTAACTGGGTGGAGCCCGGCGAGTCGGGCCTCGAGAAAGACGTTCCCCACGTTCCCGTAAAGCTTCGCGGTAGCGGTTATGATGACGGGGTGCGCGCCTTCGTGGACCGCAACTACGACGATGCCATTCAATACTTCCGCGACTTTATCCATCGTTCTCCGTCAGCGTCGTATTCCGACGATGCGCAGTACTGGATCGGTGAGTCGTATCTGCGCAAGGGTCTATACTCGAACGCCATCAAGGAATTCAACCAGGTGGTGTTACGATATGGCTCCGGTGATCGCAGCGCGGCTTCACTGCTCAAGTTGGCGAAGGTCTTCAGCAAGATCGGTGACAATGTCGATGCCCGGCTGAGCCTGCAGAAACTCGTGAACCGTTACCCCGGGTCGCTTGAAGCAGAGCGCGCCAACTCCTTGCTGCAACAGATGGGCGGCTAGTCCGCCATCAAGCGCTAAGCGATGCGCGTTATCCGTAGTCTCGAACGTGCGCGCGGTGTGTTTCGACGCCCCGTACTGACCATCGGGAACTTCGACGGCGTTCACTGCGGTCATCAATTCATTCTTCGCCAGGTGCGCGAAGACGCTGCCCATCGCGGTAGTAGCGCGGTCGCGCTGACGTTCGAGCCGCACCCGATTTCCATCCTGCGCCCACAGGCTGCGCCGCGCTTGTTGATGCCGCTTGGTGACAGGCTGCACACGTTGCTTGAGTACGGCATGGACGCCGTCGTCGTGCAGCGCTTCTCACTCGCGTTCGCCGACATCACGGCAGACGAGTTTATCAGTCGATTTCTTGTCGAGATTCTCGATGCCGACAAGATCATCGTCGGTCATGATCTCAATTTCGGGAAGGCGCGCGAAGGAAACGTAGAGAAACTGATCGAGGCCGCCGCAGTTCACGGGTTCGCTGTCGAAGTGATTCGTCCTGTCGAAGCCGAAGGGGTGATCGTGCATTCGAGCGCGGTCCGAGAAACCGTTGCGGCCGGCGATATGACAATGGCGGCGAAGCTACTCGGACGCGCGCACGTCGTGCGTGGGCGGGTGGTGAAAGGTGCGGGGCGTGGGCGCGAACTCGGCTTCGCAACGGCTAACGTGAAACCCAAGACGCAACTGGTGCCGCCCGACGGTGTCTATGCAACGCGTGCTGTCGTGGGTGATCGTACCATTGACGGTGTAACGTCGATCGGCAATACGCCGACATTCGGTGGTACTGAGACGGTTATCGAGACCCATCTGTTTTGCGATTGGGAGGATTTCTACGCGCGCCCGATGGCACTCGAATTTTACGAGAAACTTCGCGATCAGAAGAAGTTCAGCGGCCCCGAAGAACTCAAGGCTCAGATCGCGAGCGACGTCGGTCGCGCGAAAGATATTCTATCGGCGCTGCCTGACGCCGGACCATCGAAGTGAGCAAGACGGGCGACCGGAGAACCTATCTGGTCGATCCTGACGGTGCCGGCGAGCGACTCGACCGCTGGTTGGCGTCGCGTGAGGACGTGCCGACACGATCGCAGATCGCCGGCGCGATTTCTCGCGGCGACGTAATCGTGGACGGCAAGGCCGCGAAGGCATCGACGCGGTTACGCGGAGGCGAGGAGGTAGTGCTGGTCACAGCGCAAGCACAAGACGAGGGCGATGCGGCTACGGCCGAAAACATTCCTCTCGATGTTCTCTATGCCGACGACGAACTGGTGGTCGTCAACAAAGCGGCCGGTATGGTCGTGCACCCGGCTGCCGGTCATCGTGCCGGTACCTTGGTCAACGCCATTTTGCATGCCTACCCGCCCACCGGATGGAACGGCCCGGCCGAGCGTGCGGGGATCGTGCACCGTCTTGACCGCGACACGTCGGGTGTAATCCTCGTTGCCCGCACGGTTGCGGCGCATGAGAAGCTCGCCGCACAGTTCCGTAGTCGCACGATCAAGAAGGAATACGCCGCGCTGGTGCGAGGCAACGTCGAGAAGGGCGGCCAGATCGACGAGCCCATCGGTCGTCACCCGACCGAGCGCAAGAAGATGTCGACGTCGGCGCGCCAATCACGCTCGGCACTTACCGTTTACGAAGTAGAGGAACGCTTCGAGCTGGCGACGTTACTGCGTGTATCACCGCATACCGGTCGGACGCATCAGATCCGCGTCCATTTGGCTGCGCATGGTTGGCCCGTGGTGGGCGATAAGACCTATGGAGCGCCGAGTCCGAAAACCTTGGCCCGCCTGCGCAAGCAGTGGGGTGCCCGTGCCGACGCGCTCGGCGCCATGAAGCGCCAGGCGCTGCATGCTTGGCGTATCGCGTTCGACCATCCGGGCGATGGCAGGCGTATGACGCTCGAGGCGCCGCTGCCCGGGGACCTGCGTGGGCTGCTCGAGACGCTTAGGAGCGCATAATCGGCCGGGCGAGGAATCTGTTGACTCCATAATGGGGATTCAGTACGCTCTAACAACCTTCCCGGAGGGACCTTTCTTACTGCGTCTCGGCGCCAGCGTTCACTTCTCAGCCAATTCGGGTTTTTCCCTTTGTGCGATCAAACGCTGGAATTTTAAGCACTATTACATGCGCGGGGTTTCAGATTCTCTCCGGTTGACGGCAATAACTTAGGCGCGCCCGCGATCCAGGTCGGTTCACGAACCAGCAGTCGGCACCCAAACCGGCGCTACACAAGGACCCCCTAGGAGCCCCGCGAGGCGGCACAATCCACGCCCGGATTCATTATAAAAACGCTGTTGTTTAGGCGCTTTTTGAGCGAAACGGGTTCGAACCAATCCGCAACAACTGCCGAGTACGGCAATCGGACGGAACACTGTGACAGAAAGCAGGACTAAGAAGGGTAAAACGTCTTCGCGCTCGCGCGGAAACTCCTCACGTGGCAAGGGCGGCGGCGAGAAGCGCTCGATGGGCAACGTTGCACAAAAGCGTAGGCACGACGGCCACGAGTCTCAGCGCAATCGGCGCGAAGAGGCGGCTGAGGAAGCGGCTGAAGCCGAGGCGGAGGCATCGATAAATCCCGATGCTCCGACCCTGGATCTCACGCAACTCAAGGCGAAAACGGCCAAGGAATTGGTCGATGTCGCGCGTGAACTGAACGTCGAAGGCGCTTCGAACCTGCGCAAGCAGGAACTGATCTTCGGTATTCTCGGTGCCCAGGCGCAACAGTCGGGCAACGTGTACGGTGAGGGCGTGCTCGAGATTCTGCCCGATGGATTCGGTTTCCTTCGCGCTGTGGACTCGAACTATCTTCCCGGCCCCGACGACATCTATATTTCACCGAGCCAGGTCCGTCGTTTCGGCCTGCGCACGGGCGACGTCATTTCGGGCTTGATCCGATCGCCGAAAGAGGGCGAGCGCTATTTCGCGCTGCTCAAGGTCTCGGCGATCAACTATGAAGCTCCCGATAGGGCCCGCAAAAAGGTTCTTTTCGACAACCTGACGCCTCTTTATCCCGAGCAGCCGCTGGCGCTCTCGCACGAGCCGGCTGAATTCACGTCGCGGGTCATCGATCTGATGGTGCCGATCGGCAAGGGACAGCGCGCCCTGATCGTGGCAGCACCGCGAACCGGCAAGACCATGATGCTGCAGAACATCGCCCACGGCATCGCCAAGAATCACAGCGATGTAATCTTGATCGTGTTGCTCATCGATGAGCGGCCCGAAGAAGTGACCGACATGCAGCGATCGGTCAATGGCGAGGTCGTTGCCTCGACCTTTGACGAGCCGCCCACCCGCCATGTTCAGGTCGCGGAGATGGTCATTGAGAAGGCCAAGCGCCTGGTGGAGCACGGAAAAGACGTTGTCATCCTGCTCGACTCGATCACCCGCCTGGCCCGCGCCTATAACGCGACGGTGCCGCCGAGCGGCAAGATTCTCAGTGGTGGTGTCGATTCGAACGCGCTTCGCGGTCCGAAAAAGTTCTTTGGTGCGGCGCGCAATATTGAGGACGGCGGCAGCCTGACCATCATCGGTACGGCCCTGATCGACACCGGTAGCCGTATGGACGAAGTCATTTTCGAAGAGTTCAAAGGCACGGGTAACTGCGAAATCCACTTGGACCGCAAACTCATGGATCGACGCATCTATCCCTGTATCGACATCCAGAAGTCCGGAACCCGAAAAGAGGATCTGTTGGTCCCCAAGGACGCGCTCACACGGGTACATGTGCTGAGAAAGCTACTCACCCAGCTCAATACGGTTGAGGCGATGGAGTTCTTGCTCGGCAAGATGAAAGGGACCAAGGACAATGACGATTTCTTGGCGTCGATGAATTCGTAGACACGATTTGGCACATGTTTGGAGCCCGATTGACACATTGCATCCCCCCGAATGTTTTGTTATGTCCAGTGTTTATGCGGTTTTCCGGGGGGTCCGAAGGCAACTTTGAGCCGCGGAACCGGGAACCGTTCCAAAGGAAGTATTAAGGCCGCAGTAAGCGGCCGATGCGATTCAGTATAAGGATCTGGATCTAGCACGAAGGGGTCTGAATGAGCCAAGTCACCATGAAGCAGCTGCTCGAAGCGGGCGTCCACTTTGGACACCAGACGAGCCGTTGGAATCCCAAGATGCGGCCGTACATTTTCGGTGCGCGAAACGGTATCCACATCATCGATCTTCAACAGACGGTGACTCTCTTTCGTGCGGCTTGCGATATCATCAAAGACGTCGCTGTCGGCGGTGGAAACTTGCTCTTCGTCGGAACGAAGAAGCAGGCACAGGAACCCGTTAAGATCGAAGCCGAACGCTGCGGTCAGTCTTACGTGAACGCCCGTTGGCTCGGCGGAACGCTGACGAACTTTCAGACCATCAAGCTCTCGATCGAACGACTGAAGAAGGTCGAAGAACAGCTCGAAGACGATGCAGCGATGTCGCTGCTCAAGAAGAAAGAAATTCTCATGCTCCAGCGTGAGTGTGACAAGTTGAAAGCGAACCTTCAGGGCGTACGCGACATGAAGCGTCTGCCCGATGCGATGTTTGTCATCGATCCCGATCGCGAACAGATAGCGGTGCACGAAGCCAACCGGCTTGGCATTCCAGTCATTGCGGTTGTGGACACGAACTGCGACCCCGACAACATTTCCCATTGCATTCCTGGTAACGACGACGCGATCCGCGCGATCCGTTTGTTCTGCTCGGCGATCGCAGACTCGGTTCTCGAAGGGCGCCAAGAAAGAGATGAGCGTGCCAAGGGCGCCGGCGATATTGCTGCAGAGTTCGGTGTCACCGCGACTCCCGCAGAGCCGGCCGAGGCTGCCGGCGACGGCGCCGCAGAGCCTACCGCGGCAACGGCGGAAACCGCTGCCGCAGCTCCTCAGACAGCACCCCCCGCAGCAGGAGCTCCTGAGACAGCAGCTCCTGAAGCCGCGGCCCCTGAGGCAGCGACCTCCGAAGCCGAAGCCGAAGCCGAAGCCGAAGCCGAAGCCGAAGCCGCAAAGGCCGAGCCCACCACACCTTCTGGATCCACTCAGTGAGCAATATCACCGCTTCTCTCGTCAAAGATCTCCGCGACCGCACCGGGGCAGGCATGATGGACTGCAAGCGCGCGCTGGTGGAGACCAAGGCCGACCTCGACGCTGCGGTATCGCTGCTTCGAGAGAAGGGCCTCGCGAGTGCCGCCAAGAAGGCCGGACGTGTCGCCGCCGAGGGGCTGGTGGGTGTCCTGGCCGTTGATGACGCCAGCGAAGCGGTACTTCTCGAGCTCAATTGCGAAACGGATTTCGTCGCCAAGACCGACAACTTCATCTCTCTGATAACGAGCGTTGCCAATGGATTGCTAAGCAGCGACGTGCCCGAACAAGGTACCGCCGACGAGGCAGCCGATGTCGATGTCGATGGCTCGAAGCTCGCCGACGTCATCACCGAATCCATCGCCAACATAGGCGAGAACATCGGGCTGCGCCGCTTTACGCGTATCAAGACCGACGGCGCCGTTGGTAGTTATGTGCACGCCGGCGGTAAGATCGGTGTGTTGATCGAGGTCGGCGGAGCTACGGCCGAACACGCCGAAGTGTTACGCTCGTTGGCCATGCAAGTTGCCGCTGCGTTTCCGCGCTACGCACGTCGCGAAGATGTGCCGGCTGCGGATCTAGATAACGAGCGCGAGATCTTCAAAAACCAAGCCTTGGCGTCCGGCAAGCCCGAGAACATTGTTGACCGGATCGTTGAGGGCAAGATTGAGAAGTACTACCGCGAGATTTGTCTCGTAGAGCAGGACTATGTTCGTGATCCCGATCTCACGATCGAGAAGCTTCTTGCGCAGGTTGGGAAGGAGACGGGGGCGGAACTCGAGGTCAGGCGATTTGTCCGATACCAGCTCGGTGAAGGCATCGAAAAGAAAGAAGCCAATCTCGCCGAAGAGGTGGCCGAACAAATTGCCAAGGGATCCTAGCGGCTCCCGACCCACAGCGTTTCGCCCGCAGTAGAATATGAGTGCGGCCGACTCCAAGTACCGGCGAGTGCTGCTCAAGCTGAGCGGTGAATCGTTAGCCGGTTCCGAATCATACGGAATTTCTCCAGACGTCATCTCCCCTTTATGTGAGGAGTTGGCCCAGGTGCGTCGCGACGGTTGCGAGGTCGCGATCGTAGTTGGCGGAGGCAATATCTACCGTGGACTTGCCGCCAGCGAGGCGGGCATGGATCGCTCGACCGGCGACTACATGGGTATGCTCGCGACGGTGCTGAACAGCCTCGCGCTTCAAGACGCGATCGAGAAGCTCGGGGTCGAGACCCGCGTACAATCGGCGATTACGATTCGCCAGGTTGCCGAGCCCTACATCCGGCGCCGGGCAACTCGCCATCTAGAGAAAGGACGTATCGTGATCTTCGCGGCCGGCACGGGGAATCCCTTCTTCACGACCGATACCGCGGCCAGTCTGCGTGCGATCGAGATCGGTGCAGACGTGATCATGAAGGCCACGCGCGTCGACGGTGTCTACGACGCCGATCCCGAGAAGGTTCCCGGCGCCAAGCGCTATACTTCCTTGACCTACAAGCAGGTGTTAAATGATGGGTTGCGTGTCATGGACGCCACCGCGATTTCGCTCTGTATGGAAAACCAGATGCCGATCGTGGTCTTCGATGGGACCAAACCGGGCAACATTTCCAAGGCCATTGCGGGCGAGCCCATTGGAACGATCGTCGGGAACTCTAGCGTATGATTGATGAAGTTACAGCGGACCTGCAGAGCGAAATGGACGGAACTATCGCGTCTCTGCAGCACGATCTAGCGCGTGTTCGCACCGGCCGCGCGAATCCGGATCTGCTCTCCGCCATAATGGTCGATTACTATGGAACGGAAACCTCGCTCAATAAACTTGCAACGATAAGCGCGCCGGAAGCGCGACTCCTCGTGGTGCATCCTTTCGATCAGAGCGCAGTGGGCGACATCGACAAGGCAATTCGAAACGCCAATATCGGATTCTCTCCGATCAACGATGGTAAGGTCGTGCGCGTTCCAATCCCGGAACTCACTGAAGAACGTCGTAAGGATCTCGTGAAGCAGGTTCGTAAAGAGGGCGAGAATCATCGCGTCTCGTGCCGAAACCATCGACGTGATGCGAATGATCTGCTCAAGACGCTCCTCACAGACAAAGATATCGGCGAAGACGCGAACCGCAAGGGCCAAGAAGATGTGCAGAAGATCACCGACGTGGCGATCGCGCGCATCGACGAAGTCGTGAAGGCGAAAGAAGAAGAGGTCATGGCCGTCTGACGGGGTTTCGCGTTACGCGGCGCCGCCTTTCTTCTTCTCTCCCATGGAGTCCTCAACCCCACAACAAGGTCTTCCCCGTCACGTTGCTATCATCATGGATGGCAACGGCCGTTGGGCTACCTCGCGTGGCCTCACCCGTGTGCAAGGCCATCGCAAAGGGAAGGATGCCGTACGAGAGATTGTCGAAACGGCGCGAGAGATCGGGATAGAGTACCTGACGCTCTATGCCTTTTCGTCCGAGAATTGGCAGCGACCCGAGCGTGAAGTGTCGGCGCTGATGCGTCTTCTACGTCGCTATTTGAAAACCGAACTCGGCAAGATGATGCGCTACGATATTCGTCTTCGTGCCATCGGCAACCTGCGTAAATTGCCGGCCGAAATTCTGAAAGAGATCCGTCACGTAGAGAACGAGACACGCAAGAATACGCGTATGACCGTACTGCTTGCGGTGAGTTACGGAGCGCGTGACGAGATCATCAAAGCCTCGCGCAAGCTCGCGCGGCAGGTGCGCGATGGGGTCCTTTCGCCGGAAGACATCGATGAGTCGTCATTTGGCGATGCGCTGATGACTACGGGAATTCCGGACCCCGACCTGCTGATCCGAACGAGCGGTGAGATGCGGGTCTCGAACTTCCTGCTTTGGCAGATTGCCTACTCAGAGTTTTATGTGACCGAGACGCTCTGGCCGGACTTTCGGCGTGAGCAATTTCTCGAAGCGATGGAGTACTACAAGAGTCGAGATCGGCGCTTCGGTCTCACCGAAGAACAGCTGGCCAAGGCCGAGTGAGCAGATTTTTCGTCATGATTAGGGAACGCACAGGGACCGATGAGCGCCGCGAGCGCACCCCGAGGCCCCGGTGTATCGTGGCGGAACCGACGCTGGCGGCGTCGCTGGGTTAGAGACTTTGCTTCGTTCGCGTCTGATGACAGCAGCGGTAGCCGTACCGGCACTGCTTTGGGTCATATTTTGGGCGCCCATTTGGGTCCTCAACGCGCTCATACTCGTCCTGACCTACGTCGCCCTGCAAGAGTTCGCGGGAATGGCTCTCAAGGGAGTACCCGCCGGAACTACGATGGTGACCACGGGCGGGATGATCATCGCCCTGACCATGGGGTTCACCCAGACCGGTGTCGCCATTTCCGCTGGTCTGGTCGTCTGCCTCTCCGGCGTACTGATCGCGACCCTGGCCACCGCCGAGGACATGGAGCGCAGCGTGAACCACGCTGCTCAGATTCTGCTCGGCTGCCTGTACGGAGGCCTTCTGCTGCCGCATTTTATCTGGGTGCGTGCCATTCCCGACATTGGGCCGGACCTGGTGTGCCTGGTAGTCGGAACGGCTATGGCCGGTGACGCTGCCGGATATTTTGGCGGTTCGGCCTGGGGAAAACGGAAGCTACTGCCTCGGGTGAGTCCGAACAAAACTATCGAGGGCTCAATGTCCTCTTTGGTGGTTGCTTTGATGGTCGCGGTATTGCTGAACGGGCTGGTTTTGCGGGTGTTTAGTACCCCCGAGGTGCTGCTGGTTGCTCTGGTGATCAACGTATTGGGGCAAGTCGGCGATTTGCTCGAATCGATGCTCAAGCGTGCATATGCGGCAAAAGACTCAGGTTGGATCTTTCCCGGGCACGGCGGGGTGCTCGATCGGACCGATAGTCTCGTTCTGCCGATAGTCTTCATCTACTACTATGCTATTCTCACGGTTGGCAGGTAAGTGCGTCTGAGTGGGGTTTTCCGACCCCTCGGGCTCCTCCGCGTTCTAAATCATGAGCCTTACAAGCGTTTTCGGCGCCGTCGGCGTCCTTGCGATAGTGATCTTCGTCCACGAACTGGGCCATTTCCTCGTTGCCAAGTGGTGCGATGTCGAAGTGCTGACCTTCTCAATGGGCTTCGGCCCCACCATCTGGTCGAAGAAGTACGGCGAAACTGATTACCGCTTGGCGCTCCTACCGCTCGGTGGCTATGTGCGCATGGCCGGTGAAGAAGATTGGCGCGCGGCGGAAGAGGGTTCGGATCCCTCACGCGGTTTTGCAGCGAAACCGTTACGAAGTCGCGCGGCCATTGTGGCCGCGGGGCCGGCCGTCAATCTGGTCTTCGCGTTTCTCCTGTTCTCGATGACGTACACGGTCTACGGCGAGAAGGTGCCGACGGAACAGGCACGCATCGGTGGTGTGGTTCTTGGCATGCCCGCCGCTGCCGCCGGACTCACCCTCGGCGATCGTGTGGTGGGTGTTGCAGGCGACGAGATTTCGACTTGGGACGAGTTTGCACTGCTCGTTCGTGAGAGCGAGGGCCGAGCACTGCCGCTGGAAATCGAGAGCGCAGACGGTGCGTTGCGCCAGCTCACGCTGGAACCGCAACTAAACGAGCAGAAAGATATGTTCGGCGAAGTCGTTGGCAAGTTCTACATGATCGGCGTCCACCGAGATATGGACTCGATACCAGTAGGTCTTTTCGAGGCGATCTCGCTGGGAGGCCAAGCCACGTATCGCTGGTCTGCGCTGATCTTCGAAACCCTGGCTCGTCTGATCGGCGGTTCGGTTGATCCCAACGAGCTGGGCGGGCCGATCATGATTGCGCGCGAGGCGGGTCGCCTCGCGGCTAGCGGACTAGAGCCGTTGCTACGTTTCATGGCCGTTATCAGCGTTAATCTCGGCATCATCAACATTCTGCCGATACCGATTTTGGATGGTGGCCACCTGCTCTTCTTCGGCTATGAGGCCGTAAGGGGTAAGCCCATCTCGGTGCGCTTGCGTGAGTACGCGCTGCAGGCCGGTGCTCTGCTGCTCGTGGCGCTCATGATCTTCGTCGTTTACAACGATATCTCACGCATCTTCTTCGGGTGATTCCGAATCCCTCAGAACCTGTCGTCCTGGCGATCGATACGTCGGCGGCGGTGTCGTCCGTCGCGCTTTGTAATGTCGACACAGTATTCGGCCGCGCACAGTTGGCGGCGAAAGAATGCCGAGGTGAGACGCTCGGTTCAATGGTCGACGGCTTGCTCGAGGCGGGATTCGCCGATGTCGGTGACCTGGCCGGCATCGCCGTAGTGGTCGGGCCCGGTTCCTATACCGGGCTTCGCATCGGTTTGGCTCTCGCGCGCGGTTTGGCGCTCGTTGACGAGCTGGCGGTCGTACCGTTCGGCTCGCTGGAACTGATGGCGATGACCGCGGCGCCGAGCCTGCCCGCGCTTCGAGTGGCACTGCTCGATGCGGGACGCGGCAAGCTGTATGCAGGCGCCTATCGGATCTCGGGTCACCGTGCCGAAGTCGTCGCCGAACCCGAAGTCGTCGAAACCGATGACATCGCGACCTACCTGGATAGCGGCGAGCTGGCGGGAGCGCTCGTGTGTATCGAAGATGAAGCGGGCCGCTGGCTTCCGGCGTCGGTGGCCGCAAGCGCAGTCGTTGTCGAGGCGGCGCGGGCATCCGTGGCTGCCGGAGCGGCGCTTGCACGTCTGGCTGACGGCGCGGGCAGTACGGCCGAGTCTGCGCTGCCCGTCTATGTGGGTGGAAGCAGCGCCCGCCCGAATCGGAACCGTGTCGTGCGTAACGATGCGATAATCAAGTAAGTTGCTAATAAGGCAGTAGTTTTTGAGCGGTGCCCGTTTGACTGCGATCGGTACGGGTTGTAGGATTCGGCCATCATCCAACCTGAAAAAGGAGGTCCGAATGGAGCAGCGTGACGAGGAGTTGATAACCTCACTTCTCCCGCAGAATCCCGAACTCAAAGTGGCGTGGGATGAGCATCGGCGGCTAGGAGAAGTGATCGACGGCTTTGCAGAGCAAGGTCATCTCACGGCGCCGGAAGAACTCGAGAAGAAGAATCTCCAGAAGCTGAAGCTGGTGGAGAAGGATAAGGTCCAACGTTTTTTAGAAGAGTATAGACGAGACCAAGGGGCCAATTCCTCGCCCTAAGCATGGTCGATTGCGGGGCCGCCCCGCAATCTAGGAAGGCGACGTCGCAGGGCAAAGTAGCCGATGCGACGCCGGCAAAGCCAGGCTCCGCTCAGAGTCGACGGGCGCGTGTTGCCACGCAGGATTCGTCGCGATTCTCAGCGCGGCCGACGTCTGGTTGTATGTCAGCCACGGCCTACCAAGGACAGATAGCATTGTGAGACACACCATATCCATCTTGGTCGAGAACGAATTCGGCGTCCTATCGAGGATCGCCGGTATGTTCAGCGGACGCGGGTTTAACATCGAGAATCTATCGGTGAACAAGACGCTCGATCCGAGCGTATCGCGCATTACGCTTCAGACCTCTGGTGATGACTCGGTGCTGGATCAGATCACCAAACAACTTGAAAAACTGATCTCGGTAGTCAAGGTCGTCGACATGAGCGAAGCAGAACACGTGGAACGTGAACTCGCGCTCATCAAGGTGACTGCCGATTCGCGCACGCGCGCCGAGGTCATGAACATCGTAAACGTCTTCCGTGCGAAGATCGTCGACGTTGCCGCCAACGAGTGCATTGTCGAGATCACCGGCAACGACGAGAAGATCAACGCACTACTTCGCCTCCTGCATCCTATCGGCGTCAAAGAGATCGCACGCACCGGTAAGGCGGCACTGTTCCGCGGCGACCGGCTGCTAACCGTGGCCTTACCGACCGGCGGAAAAGGGAAGGGCAAAGCAGCGAAAAAGGATCAGGCAGCATGAAGGTCTACACCGACAAAGACACGAGCATCGACCCCATAAAAGATAAGACCGTCGCCATTATTGGCTACGGCAGCCAGGGGCATGCTCACGCGCTGAACCTGCGCGATAGCGGGGTGAAAGTGATCATCGGGCTACGCGAAGGCAGTGGTTCTACGCAAAAGGCCGAAGCCGAGGGGCTCGAAGTATTGCCGGTTGCCCAAGCCGCGGCGCGTGGTGACATTGTCATGTTGCTCGTCCCCGACGAACTAGCCGGCGAACTCTACGCAGCCGAGATCGCTCCTAACCTGCGTCCGGGTACCTACCTCACGGTAGCGCATGGGTTCAATTTTCACTTCGAGAAAATCGTTGCGCCGAAAGACTCGGGGGTATTCATGGTGGCGCCGAAAGGCCCGGGCCACTTGGTGCGCAGCGAGTTCACGAAGGGAAAGGGGGTTCCGTGTTTATTGGCGGTGCTGCAAGATCCCGACGGAAAGGCGCACGAAATCGGTCTCGCCTATGCGAAGGCCATCGGCGGTACGCGTGCCGCAGTCATCGAAACCACGTTCCGAGAAGAGACGGAGACTGATTTATTCGGCGAACAGGCCGTGCTGTGCGGCGGTCTGACCGAACTCGTTCGCGCCGGTTATGAGACGCTTGTCGAAGCCGGATACGCGCCCGAAATGGCGTACTTTGAGTGCATGCACGAAGTAAAGTTGATCGTGGACCTAATGTACGAAGGTGGTATCGCCAACATGCGCTACTCGATCAGCAACACGGCTGAGTACGGCGACCTCACGCGTGGCACGCGAGTTGTAGGCGAAGAAGCGCGCAAGGCGATGAAGGAAATACTCGCAGAGATCCAGTCCGGCAAGTTCGCCGACGAATGGATCGAAGAGCACAAGTGCGGCAAGCCGCACTTCAATGAGCTTCGCAAAGAAGGCGAGAATCACCCGATCGAAAGCGTCGGGGCTGAGCTTCGCGCGTTGATGCCGTGGCTGAAAGAAGGCCGCTTGGTCGACAAAGCACGAAACTAGTCTCGGCCGGCCTCGCTTACGGCGACGGTTCACAGCCATGAAATTCGCACGAGAAGGATACGTTCCAGCGGCGATCCCTGCAGTAGCAGGGGTTGTCGTTTGGTTGTTTGTGTCGCCGGTTGTCGGTGCAGCGCTCGTCGTTCTTGCGGCGGCGGTACTGATGTTCTTTCGTGACCCCGAACGAAGCCCCGACGGCGGTGACGGCGCGATCATCTCGCCGGCCGACGGCAAGGTGGTGTTCGCCGGCCCGGCCGATAAGGGCGACCCGCTTGCACCCGAGTCGGGCATGCGGGTGTCCATTTTCATGTCGCCGCTCAACGTGCACGTCAACCGCATGCCCGCGGCCGGTACGGTTGCCGACATCCGCTACAACAAGGGCAAGTTCGAGGCCGCCTACAGCGAGAAGGCGGCTGAGGTGAACGAATCGAGCGCGATGCTCGTGAAGACACGATCGGGTATGGATCTTGTCGTGATTCAGATCGCCGGCTGGTTGGCGCGGCGCATCGTGTGCAAAGTCGCACCTGGCACGAGTTTGCAGCGGGGTGAGCGATTTGGCCTCATCATGTTTGGCTCCAGAGTTGACGTGTACCTACCCGACACGGTATCGATTACTACGAAGGTCGGGGACCGCGTCGCTGCTGGACGCAGCGTTATCGCTGAGGAGCGAAGCGGCTCGTGATCGAGAGGGACGATGGTATGGGTGGACCGGCCAGCGTAACGCGAATATCTAGCCGCTCGCGTGCTGCACGCGGTGTGTATCTTCTTCCTAATTTGCTGACGACTGCCGGGCTATTCTGCGGCGTCTTCTCCATCGCGCAGACCATGCAGGGCTTCTACTTCACGGCGGCGTTCGCGCTGTTCGCCGCGCAAGTCTTCGACGGAATCGACGGTCGCGTTGCCCGTCTTACGAATACTACGAGTCGATTCGGTATCGAGTACGATTCTCTTTGCGACCTGGTCTCGTTCGGTATCGCGCCGAGTCTGCTGATCTATCAGTGGGCGCTGCTGCCCTGGGGGGTCTGGGGATGGCTCGCCACCGCAACCTTCGTGGCATGCGCCGCCATGCGCTTGGCGCGTTTTAACACGATGATTACCGAGGTCGACCAGGGCTACTTCCAAGGCCTTCCAGTTCCCGTCGCGTCGGCGCAGCTGGCCAGCCTGGTGTTGATGTACAACTTTATCGGCAAGTGGGGCCTGCCCGACAAGCATATCGCGCTGCTGCTGATGACCTATACGCTGGCCGTCTTGATGGTCAGTTCGCTGCCCTACCCGAGTTTTAAGCAGCTCCAGCTGCACAAGCGCCAGCCGTTCTGGGCTTTGGTGGCGCTCATCGTCTACCTGCAGTTGCTTGTCGCTCAGACCGAGTTGGTGCTGTTCACGATGTCTATTGTCTATGTCTCGTCGGGCCCAGGAATCGCGGTATACCGGTGGTTACGAGGTCGAGATGTCCGCCCCGAGGGCTCGCGACGCTGGAGTGACGACGTTACCGATGCCCCGGAAGTCCCGGAGTCCGACGAGCGGGTCGCCTGAGGCTTGCCGCCCAGCGGTTCAACTCTTGGTTGACACGGAAACCACGTCGCCGGTAGGATAATAGCTAACGGAACGGACTGATGCGTTATCACAAGGACAGCACTCTTCTTCTCCTGGACCTGGCACTTATGTGCCCGCCTGAGGTTCGGGTGGTGGTGTAGTTCCTTACGCATTACCAGTGTACGGCCGCAGGCGGATCTCAATTGAAGCCTGCGGAATGAAGTTTTTTGAACGGCCGCGGGTTTCTCCCGCGGCCGTTTTCGTTTTGCGCATACGCCCGGGAGTGACTCGCCACTACGGAGGATCGGGAACATGTCAGTGAATGGAGATTGGGTTCAGATATTCGATACGACCCTGAGAGACGGCGAACAGTCGCCCGGTTGCACGATGAACGTCGAAGAGAAGGTTGTCATCGCCGAGCAACTCGAGGCGCTCGGTGTCGATGTTATCGAAGCCGGATTTGCCGCAGCATCGCCTGGGGATTTCGAAGCCGTACGGCGTATCGCCGAGGCGGTGAAGACGCCGGTGGTGCTGAGTCTGTCGCGTACGCGAGAGGCGGATATCGATAGGGCGCTCGAGGCGGTATCCAAGGCTGCGAACCCGGGTATTCATATTTTCATCGCGACGTCGGAGCTCCACATGGAGCAGAAGCTGGGAATGTCTCCCGATGAGGTGGTCGATGCTGCGGTCTGGGCGGTCACGCGTGCCAAGCAACACGTCGACCACGTCGAGTTCTCTGCCGAGGACGCCTCGCGCAGCACGTCCGAATTCCTATACCGCGTGTTCGGTGAGGCAATCGGCGCGGGGGCTACGGTTTGCAACGTACCCGATACCACGGGCTACGCGGTCCCCGAACAGGTGCGCGAATTGTTCGCAGGACTGCGAGAGAACACGCGGGGTGGCAAAGACGTCGTTTGGAGTGCACACAACCACAACGATCTGGGCTTGGCGGTTGCCAATTCGCTGGCCGCGGTCGAGGGCGGTGCCCGCCAGGTTGAGTGTACGATCAACGGGATCGGTGAACGCGCGGGTAACACATCGATGGAAGAGGTGGTGATGGCGCTCAAGACGCGTCAGCATTTCTACGGGATCGACACCAAAATCGTGACCGAGCAGATCTACCCGTCGAGCAAGCTGCTCTCGCGCATAGTGGGAGTGCCGGTAGCGCCGACCAAGCCGATTGTCGGCGACAATGCGTTCGCGCACGAGGCGGGTATTCATCAGGACGGCGTGCTCAAGAACAAGGCGACCTACGAAATCATGCGACCCGAGGACGTCGGTCGTGCGAGCAACGTGCTGGTGCTGGGCAAGCATTCGGGGCGCCATGCTTTGGCGTCACGCCTGCGCGAGCTCGGTATTGATCTCGAGCGCATCGATTTCAGCGCGGCGTTCCAGCGCTTCAAGGAACTGGCCGACAAGAAGAAAGACATATTCGACGAAGATCTGTACGCCATCGCGGCCGAAGACTCGGATATGTCGGCGCGCTACGAGCTGCTCGATGTGCGGGTAGAATCATCTCTCCAGGGGGCGCCGCGTGCAGAGGTCACCATGTCGGTAGACGGAGAGAAAAAGACCGAAGTTGCTGAAGGCGACGGTGTGGTCGACGCCTGTTACCGCGCAATCAAGCAGATCGCCGGAATCAATCCGCGGCTCGAACGCTATCAGGTCAAAGGCATTACCGGCGGTACCGATGCGCTGGGTGAAGTCAGCTGCCTGATTCGTGAAGGCGAAGTGCGCGTGCGCGGGCATGGCTCGCACACCGACATCATCATGGCCAGCGCAATCGCGTTTGTGGATGCGCTCAATCGCTACGTCTATCGTGTCGAAGCGCGACCCGGCGACGAGCACGTTGTTGGGCCGTAGCTGAAGTTGCGGCGGGTCGGTGGCTCGACGGTGCGGCCGACCCGTTGCTTACTTACGAGGAACATTCTCAGTCATGCGCGTTCGAGCGACAATAGAGTACACGGGGGCGGCCTACGCAGGGTGGCAGATGCAACCCGATCAACCCACCGTTCAATCGGCGATCGAGAAAGCATTGGAGATCGTCGTCGGAGACCGTGTGCCGATCGAATCCGCCGGTCGTACCGATGCCGGCGTACATGCACTCGGGCAGGTGGCCGCGTTCGATCTGCCCGACGGCACTGATCTTTATAGACTGCGCGCATCTATCAATGGACTAACCAACAACGACGTCTCGGTGGTGTCGATCGAAGAGGCGCACGTCGATTTCAATCCACGCCGCGATGCCGTCTCTAGAACCTATGAGTATACGATCGTCTCGGGCCGTCCGCGTGCGCCGATGCTCGACGATCGAAGCTGGTTCATCTATCGGGAACTCGATGTAGATCGGCTCAACCAAGCGGCGGCGTGTTTGATCGGCACGCATGATTTCTCCGCCTTTCGAGCTGCCGATTGTGTGTCGACATCGACTATTCGCAATATTTTCTCGAGCGAATGGAGTCGGGAAGACCACATCTATCGCTACCGCGTTACCGGCAACGCGTTTCTCAAACAGATGGTGCGTATCCTCGTAGGTTCGATGGTCGATCTTCAGCTGGATCGGTTGGAGTTCGATACTTTCCGCGCACTGCTCGCCGGCGGTGATCGAGGCGATGCCGGCCGCACGGCGCCGCCTGAAGGGCTGATCCTCGTGCACGTGAAGTACCCGAGTTCCGAGTAAACTAGTCTTTGTCGAAGAAGCGTTTTTTCGCGATCGCGTCGGGTAGGTACTGCTGGGTTTTGGCTTCTTGTTCCGATCCATGCGGATAGACGTACTCGCGGCCGTATCCGAGGTTCTTCATCAACTTGGTTGGCGCGTTACGAAGATGGATCGGCACCGGCAATGCCCCCGATTCACGTACTTCTGCCGTCGCGGCGGCGCCGGCCACGTACGACGCGTTCGATTTTGCTGCCGCCGCCAAGTACGCGACTCCGTGCGCTAGATTGATGCGTGCTTCAGGGAGCCCAACGAAATGTACGGCGTCTTTGACCGCTACCGCGAGCGGCAACGCTTGCACGTCGGCAAGCCCGACGTCCTCGCTGGCGAATATGACCATGCGGCGCGCGATGAACATGGGGTCTTCACCGGCCTCGAGCATGCGCGTCATCCAGTAGAGCGAAGCGTCGATGTCGCTTCCACGCATGCTCTTGATGAACGCTGAGATGACGTTGTAGTGCTCGTCGCCCGACTTGTCGTACAACAGCGCCTTTCGTTGCATGCCTTCTTCGGCAAGGGCCAGGGTGATGCGCTTGTCTGCAGTTGCCGCCGCCAGATCCGACGCTGCTTCGAGAGCGCCGAGCGCGGCGCGTGCGTCACCTGTGGCCCGCTCGGCCAAAAACGAGCGTGCATCGTCGTCAATTTTGATTCCCAGGCGTCCGAGGCCTCGTTCTTCATCTGAGACCGCACGGTCGATCAGATCCGCCATACCCGCGGCCTCGATTTGCTCCAGCACCACGACCCGACATCGCGACAGCAGCGGGGCATTGATCTCGAACGACGGATTCTCCGTTGTCGCCCCAACCAAGACGATCGTGCCGGCCTCGACATGCGGTAGGAAGGCATCCTGCTGGGCTTTGTTGAATCGGTGGATTTCGTCGACAAACAGGATCGTGTCGCGGCCGTCCATCGCGCGCCGATCTTTGGCGCGCTCGATGATCTCGCGTAGGTCCTTTACGCCCGAAAGCACAGCCGACACGCTCTCGAGTTCGAAATCGCGTCGGCCGGCGAGCAGCCGGGCGATCGTGGTTTTGCCGCTGCCGGGAGGCCCCCACAGGATGCATGAGCGGGGTGCGGCACCGCGAAGAATTCGGCCGAGAAATCCATCGGGTCGGATGGCATTTTCCTGTCCGACCAGTTCGTCGACCGTGCGCGGGCGCATACGTTCGGCCAGCGGCGTGCGTGCCGGGTCGGCCGTGGCGCGCTTGCTCTCAGCGTGTCCGAATAGGGTTTCTTGCTCGCGCGTGGCCACGTACGTCGTCCTCCCATAGGATGTCAGCATGCCCCGTCCCAAGAAAGGTCGAATACGCACTGTGGCTATCGTGGTCCGGCCCGACGACGCTCAGGTCGCCGCCCGAGCTCGCCGCTTGGCCAAGTGGCTCGGCGGTCGCAAGGTCACGGTTTTGGCCCACTCCGACTGGGTCGCACGCAATAGTGACCTGCCGGTACGTTCCCGCAGAGAGATGATGGCGCAGGCCGACATGGTGGTCGTGCTCGGAGGCGACGGCAGTTTGATCGGCACCGCGCGTCTGAGCGGAAAAGGCTCGGCCTCGGTACTCGGCGTGAATCACGGAGAACTGGGCTTCTTGACCGAGTCCGACCAGGGGAATCTACACCGTGCGCTTAGCAATATCCTCGCGGGCAACTACGAATTGCAACGTCGAACCATGCTCGGCGTGCGCGTGCTGCGAGGCAAGGGCAAGAAGAGGCTCGTCGTCGGCTCACAGGCGCTCAACGATGCAGTGGTCACGCGCGGCACTTTCTCGCGGCCGTTGCGCCTGAGCGCGACGGTCGACGGTGAAGAACTTGCCGGCTACATCGGTGACGGCTTGATCGTGGCGACGCCCACCGGATCGACGGCCTATTCGTTGTCGGCCGGTGGCCCCGTGGTTGAGCCGGCCATGAGCGCGATCCTCGTCACTCCGATTTCGGCGCACACGCTGACCAGCCGCCCGGCCGTGCTTTCCGATCAGCGAATCGTGGGGATTCAAATCGAGGCGGATTGTGACGATGCCGTGCTGACGCTCGACGGCCAGGAGTGGTTCGAACTCGAAGGCGGAGACATCGTCGAGATCAAGAAATCGCCGAATCAGGCGTCCATCGTCACGACGAAGCGTTTCTTCGAGACTCTCCACGAAAAGCTGCACTGGGGCGCTCGCGGCCGCTAGCATCATCTGGGTTTGGGCGTTAGGCGGATTGAGAGTGGTGGTGTCTTTGTTTGGATTGGGCGACGGCGACTTCGGTCATTTTGCCGATTCCGATTCCGACCATGGGGAGTGCGATTAGGCCTTGGCCGATCAGCGTGAGGAATTGGGTGGCGTTGATGAGGATTCCGAAGGCTAGGGCTTCGGCCTTGGGGACGCCGAACAGGCCGAGGGCGACGACCGAGGCGATTTGGAAGATACCGAACATTCCGGGAGGCGGCGGGATTGCGGTACCGGCACTGATGGCGACGAAGACGCACAGCGCGGCTGCAAACGGCACGTCGAAGTCGAATCCCAGAATGAAGATGTAGCTGGACAAAATAGGCAAGAACCAAAGGCCGAGCGTCACTACGAAGACCAATGCGACCAGGCGTCGGTCGGGAAGAATCTGTAGCCCCTCACGGGCATCTTCAAGAATCCTCAATACCTTTGTGCGCGGGCGGTCGGGCAGTATGCGCCCGAGTGTGGCGTTGAAGAACGCCTCGCCGCGCAGCCAAAAGCCCACGACGACGCATAGCAACGTGCCGAACATGATAAGGCTCGCCAACGATGCGGCGTTCGCCCATTCGGGAAGATCGGTGACGATCAATGCGACGTGAAGGAAGAACACGATTGCCGCCGTGTCCATCATCTTCTCGAACACCCAGTTGCCGACGATTGCGGGGATCGTCAGCTCTGTCTTCCACGACAGCAGCACGGGACGCACCGGTTCGCCCAGGCGAAAGGGCAGGAGGTTTATCATCATGTAGGCGACGGCCACAACCTGCCAGACAAGACTGAAACGTAGATCGGCCAGCGGCGACAGTTCGATCTTCCAACGCCAGGCACGAAAGATCTGAATCAGCAGACTCACCGTGATCGCCGGGATGAGGTAGAGATGATTGAAGCCGGCGAGCGCGTCTAACAGCTCTTGCCCGTCGACGTGCAGCGCTGCCGCCCAAAGGCAGACCGCGGCAATGACGAAGCTTGCTAGGAGCTTAACGGACAACATCGTTCGTCTACGAATCGAGAATCGTCTTCGACACGATGTTCATGTCGTCATCAAACTGGTAGGTAATCGGAACGCCGGTACCGAGATTCAACTCGAGCACTTGCTCGCGTGTGAGTTTGTCCAGGTCCATGACGATCGAGCGTAGGCTGTTGCCGTGCGCCGCGACGATGATGGTCTCGCCTTTCCTGAGATCGCTGACGATGTGCTCGTTGAAGTAGGGCAGAGTGCGCGCAGCCGTGTCTTTCAACGACTCGCCGTCGTCGCCGGGCGGCGGAACGTCGTAGCTTCGGCGCCAGATGTGGACCTGTTCGTCACCGTATTTTTTGGCGGTTTCGGCCTTGTCGAGCCCTTGAAGGTCGCCGTAGTGGCGTTCGTTGAGCGCCTTGTGTTTCACGACCGGGATGTCGGTCTGACCGAGGCCCTCGAGGATGATCGTCAGCGTGTCCTGAGCGCGCTGTAGATCCGAGGTATAGGCTTTTGTGAACTTTACGCCCGATGTGTCGAGCAGTTCCCCCGCATGCGCGGCTTCGTCGCGGCCCTTGTCGGTCAGCGGGACGTCGACCCAGCCGGTAAAACGGTTCTCCAGATTCCACTGCGACTGTCCGTGTCGTACCAGTGTGAGCGTTGCCATCGGCGGATCTTAAGGGGGGCGGGGGAATCTGCCAAATCGCCCTCAACCAGGGGTCAAAAAGGGACCGCCACGCTTGCGCCGGCGATTGTGTAGACAGCCTCGTGTTGAGTGAAACGCCCGGCCTGCTTTGAGCGCGCCGGAGCCTGCTGACATCCTTCGCCGCATGTGTAGTATCGGCCGTTGCTTGCCCGTCATCCTTCTAGCGACTCTCGTCTCGTCGGGTTGCGGCACCATGCAAAACGGCCGTGGCTGGGGGCAAGACGCGACGCTGAGCCCCGGCTGGGCGCATCTACGTGATGCCGCGGTGCG